>Ga0179596_10000015_pt1 | contig 224084 bp, 205 predicted proteins | sample CZODoug1_1_08_16_FD_155494 | JGI IMG/M metagenome (GOLD analysis project Ga0179596, IMG submission 155494) | Vadose zone soil fungal communities from Angelo Coast Range Reserve, California, USA - CZODoug1_1_08_16fungal (Illumina Assembly) | ecosystem: Environmental > Terrestrial > Soil >... | reverse complement strand
TCACGTGGCAATGGCAACTACCAGCCGCCAGCCGCCGCCGCGCACGGGCTCCGCGTAGACGGCGTCGTCGAAGTCCTTGGCATCCGCACCGTCGATAGTGACCAGCGGAAGTTCGCGAAGATCCTCGCGACCGACTCGGTCCTCCGCTCTCACGTCGGGTTCGAACCGGTTCGCTTCGTGAAGCACGTCGGCAGGAAACTCCTCCGGCAAGTCATGCCGCAGAATCGCGAAACGAGCCGCTAGATCCGAAGGCCGCACATCGTGGAGCACTTCGACGACCCGGCCATGCGCCGGCGCATCCCCCTGCGGCCGTTTGGTGATCTCGACGATGACATCGTCGCCCTCTTTGGCGCCATGACCGTGGCGCGCTCCGACTTCCACCACATACCAATGACCGGGGTCCTCGGGTTCGACGCGGCCCACGCCCCCCGCCGCATGCCAAACGCCGCCGATTTGCTTCGGGCCATCGCCGGTGCGCTGAATCAGTCGCGCAATGCGGCGCCCGCGTTCGTTCATGCCGACGGCCAGCACTTCCACCCGATCGTTGTGCATCAAGGTTGCGGTGTCGGCGCGCGCCAAGGCCAGCGGCGCGGAACCGTCGTCGGGCAGCACCAGCACGTCGCCGTTGGCGCGCCCGCGGACGCGGCCCGCCACACGCTCACCTTCGCCGGCGGTTGCGAAGCCGTTCGGCCCCTCGATGGCCTGACCGTCGCGCACCATCGCCGCCAAGCGTTTCGCCAAGGCATCGCGCTGCCGGTCGGTGTCCAGCCCGAGACGTTTTGCGAGCCGCGCAGCGGTCAGCGGTTCCGGGGCCTCTGATAGATGTTTGAGCAACAGTTCGCGACTCGCGATGGGGTCCGCGTAGCGCAATTTCTCGAATTCTAAGTTCGGATCCTCACCGCGCCAATCCTTAGGTGTAGCCGGGGCAGCGTCCGATTTAGGCCCGCGCGAGCCTCTGGGACCACGTCGTGTCATAGGGTATAAAAGCCTTAAGCTGATTTATTTGGGGCACGAGGTTAGCAGCTTTGTGCCCCAGCCGGCGCTTTACCCGGCGTCGCGGACCAGCAGCGTCTCGCCGCGAGTCTGGGAACGCCTCGCCAGCCAATAATAGGCCGGGGAGGTCACGGCCAGCCCGATTATCCACGACAGATCGATGCCGCCGATGGCACGGGCTATGGGTCCCGTGTACAGGGCTGAGGCGATGAACGGCAACTGCACCAGAATTCCTACTCCGTAGCAGGTAACCGCTGCGACATTGATCCGGCCGTAGATGCCGCCATCCTGCCGAAAGAAAGAGGCTACGTCGTAGTCGCCGTGCCGCAGAAGATAGTAGTCGACGAGGTTGATGGCGGTCCACGGAACCAGGACATAGAGCAGCAGAAGGATGAAATGCTCGTAGTTGACGAGAAACGCCGCCTTGCCCAGCACGGCACCCATCAAAGAAAGCCCGAAGAGCGCCAGCGCCATGATGGTTCGTGCCTGCGGACCGGGCGACCATCGAGGAAACAAGGTTTGACCGAACGTCAACGCAGACAGTGCGCCGCAGTACAAATTCATCGCATTGGCCGCCGCGACGCCGACGGAGAAAACGATCAGCACCAACGGTGCGATGCCGGACGTGAGGGCTGCGAGTCCCGCCACGAGATTGCCTTTCGGCGCAGCCAGGCCGACCATCGCGCCCAACACCATCGGCAAAAACGAACCCAGCGTGCAGCCCCAATAGCTAGCCCAGAATGCGGGCCGCGAGCCCGTGTCCGCGGGCATGTAGCGCGAATAGTCGGACACATAAGGTGCATACGCGATTTGCCACAGCGCCCCGGCGGATAGGGTGCCCAAGAAACCGGTCCAGTTGAATTCGTTGCGCTCCAGGAAATCTGCGGGCAGACCGTGGACCCCAATGATCCAACCGACAGTGACGACGAGCACCAGGCCGCACACGTACGTCATCCAGCGGGTGTACGCGTGGATGAGGTCATAGCCATAGATCGCTGCGATGACGCTCAAGATCCCGACGAGCGCAATGCCGGGCACATCGGACGCATTGCTCACCAGACTCGCGAGCGCTTGTCCGCCTAGAACCAAATTCGAGGCGAGGAACCCGACGTACATCACCAATACGATGCCCACCACCAGCAAGGAGCCCAGCGAGCCGAATTGGCCCCGTGTCTGAATCATTTGCGGTACGCCCAGCGTCGGCCCCTGTGCAGAGTGCAGCGCCATGAACACCGCGCCGACGAGATTGCCCACGGCGAGCGCCACCACCGCCCAACCGAACGGCAGGGCAAACACCGTCACTGCAAGTCCACCGGTGACGATGGTCAGCAGCATGAGGTTCGAGCCGAACCAGACGGTGAACAGGTCGCCGGCGGTGCCGTGACGTTGGTCCAGCGGTATGGGCTGAATCGTGCTGATTTCGAGCCGTGCCGGTTGTTCGCGTGTCATATCGATCTCCGTGCCTACCGCAGCACTTACAGTTCTATACCGGCGGACTTCAGTGCAGCGCCGAAGCCGGCGAGTTGGGTGGCGTAGTGCTGCCACTGCGCCACCGAAGAGTCATAAATCGGCCGTCGCACCTGCGAGGCGCTGGCGGTGGTCGTCGCTGATGGATTACGGTGAAATTCGGCGCACGAGTCCTGCCATTCGAGCCCGCAATACGCCAGGAGCTCGCGCGTCTCCGGAAGCTGGTGAGCCACCAGGTTTTCGTAACTCACGGTGTGAATGACCCCCGGCATGGTGGCGCACCAGTGATCCATGAGCCGACGATAGGCGACGTAGTACTGCGCGATTTCATCGAGATCGTAGGAAAACGGATAGCCATCTTTGAACAGCGTCTTGTACATGGCATAGCCCGCCGCCATGGGGTGACGAGTCAGGTGCACGATTTTCGCGTTGGGCAGCGCCCGCCGAATCAACCCGCAATACAGGTAATTCAGCGGCATCTTGTCGGTGAAGCGGCCCTCGCCGACTACGGCGTGCGCCCGCCTGAGGTAATCGCGACCGAGGGCGGCGAAATCCACCTGGGCGGAACGCGCCACCAACTCGCGGCGCGGCAACTGCACCCCGCCATTCTCGCCCCGCACGGCGGCGACCAAGGCCAGCGCGAAATCGTTCAACTCACCCGCCGATCGGACTTGAGAATGACTGCTCAATATCCGTTCCACCAAAGTCGTGCCGCTGCGCGGCAAGCCGACGATGAATATGGGCGCGGCCGGCCCAGGGGCGGAAGGCTCACGCGCGGACGGCTGAGGTGCGGCCAACTGCGGCGACGTCGGCCCAGGGGCGGCCTGCCCTGCCCCGACCGAAACACGCGGCGGCGCGGACGACGCGGGCGCGCTCGGAAACGCTTCAATGATCCAATTCACGGTGGCGACGTCGTTGGCCACATCGTATCGCATGTTTTCTCGGCGCTTCTTCGCGCCCAGCCGCAAGTGTACGAACGATTTCTCATATTCGTTGAGATCCTCGTACTCCTTGGCCAGCGTGTGGCGGATCTGCACTTCGCTGCGCCAGTCCGCAAAACCTCGCGCCACCAGCTGTTCGAGTTCGTCGACGTGATTGTGTTCGAAGGTCTGGGTGCGCAGATCGGAGCGATTCTTGTAGGCCTCGAAATCGGCCGGCCGCAGCGCGACGACCCGATCGTAATCGGCTTCGGCTGCGGCCAGTTGACCGAGAAAGCGCCGAACGGTCGCCCGATTGAAAACAAAATGCGCATCGTCGGGCGCAATTGCCACGGCCCGCTCGAACGCCTCCAGAGCCTGATGTTGATCGCCCGCGAAACTGAAAAAACTACCGATCGCATCGAGCAACAAGGCATCCTGCGACGCATGTGAGAAGGCGGCCGCCGCGGCCTCGCACGCGTCGGCTCGACGGCCGAGCGCCATCAGACATTGCGCCTTACTGAGCAACAATCGCGGCATGCCGGGGCGCGCTTGCAGCGCTCGATCGATCTGCAGCAATGCGCTCGGCCAGTCGCAGGCTTGCATGAGACGCATTGCTTCACGCTGCAAGTCGACCAGCATGGTATTCACCGCGGTGTGCGCGTGCGGCGCCGCGCAGCCGTGAGCGGCGCCATGCCCGGAATGTAGTTCTCCGAGATGAGTTCCCGGCAGTGCCGTTCGAACGCCTCCGCAAGTCGTGTCTTCTTGAGCTGTTTCAAGGTTGCGATACCCATGCGTAATGGCGGTGGATCACCGGCCAATGCCACTCGATGCAACCGCCGGCCGTCGAGCGCGACATCGGCCCGCGGCCGCACATTGGCGAGCGTATAGCCGAGTCCATTCGCCACCATGGTTCGGACCACCTCGAACTTGACCGAGGACCATGCGATATTCGGCTTCAGCCGCTCGCGGATGAAGAGCGCAAGAAAATATTCCCTACTCATGGGCAGGTCAAGCAGGACCATGGGTAGTGCGGCCAGTTGGCCCAGTTTGATCGTGCGCTCGCGCGCCAGCGGATGCGAGGTGCCGAACAAAGCATAGGGCGGCAGACTGGCGAGAGGCAGAAAATCCACCTCGTCGTTGATTTGCAGATCGTAGGTGATGGCCAACTCGATTTGCGCTTCGCGCAGACTCGCGAGCAGTCCTTCCTGGTGACTTTCCTGCGAACGAATTTTCGTATCGGGGAACGCTTTGAGAAACGACTGCACGAGTTCAGGCATGACGATGGGCGCCAGCGTGGAAAACCACCCCACCGTCAGTTCGCCGCGCATCTGGTGGCTGATGTCCGCGGCGGCCGAATACAATCCCTCGGCCTGCTTCAATAACTGTTTCGCTTCGCGCAGCAGAGTTCGACCCGCGGGCGTCAGCGACAAGCCTTGCGCGTGATGGCGCAGGAACAACTGCACGTCGAGTTCGCGCTCGATGTGCGAGATGGCGGTCGAAATGGCGGGCTGCGAAATGCTGGCGCGCTTCGATGCCAAGGTGATGCTGCTGGTTTCCGCGGCGGCGATGAAATACGCCAACTGCCGGAGCGTGAACTTCATTCGGTGGCGTTGATCGGGCTGCCGGGCACGCCGAAACTCGGTGCGCCGTCGGGATCGAGCGCGCGGCGCACGTAATCGTCGATTTGTGGCGCATAAATGCCCCACACCGAGGCCAGGGCCTCGATCGGGTCCGCATCGCTCCAGTCGACGCGCAAGTCGACGATGGGCCAGGAAACCTCGCGCACGATCAATAACCCGGCCGAATGTACCGGTCCCGCTTCTCCGCCCCGCTCGGCACCGGCGCGTAAGGCTGCAAGCAGCCGCTCGCCAAAATGTCCGGACGCGCCCTCGAACGCTGCCACCATGGCGGCCGGAACGTTGCTTCGCGCCAACAGGTTGCCGGCAGCTGCCGAGTGGGCGCCCACCGAGATGCCGGTGACACCCAGCGCCTGCGCGCCGGAATGAATCGCCGGGGGTCCGATGCCTGCGAGCACCAGCACCTGCCGATAAGCGGCGTGCGGCGTGGCATTCAATGCCGTCGCGAGTGCCGCCTCGGCCGTGGCGCCGCCGGCAAGCGCTCGAAGTATTTGCGGGCCCAGCGCCGGATCGGTGATGTTCTGCGTCGCAACCACGCCGGCCCCGGTAAGCGCATGCGCGCAACGCGCGGCAACGGCCGGCGACGACGACGCGATGGCCATGCCGAACAACTTCGCATCCGGCGTGCGCGCGACGATGGAGAACGTCACGGCTCAGATCGCATCGGGTATGACCGCGATCACGTCGATCTCGACCAGCCATTCGGGTCGCGCCAGGCCCGCAACGACGATACCGGTCGACACCGGGTAGACGCCCTTCAGCCAGCGGCCGATGGTGCGGTACACGGGCTCGCGGAACCGCGGGTCGGTCAGATAAATCGTCACTTTGCAGATGTGCTCGAGAGCGGCGCCCGCCTCCGACAGCAGCTGCTTGATATTGGCCATCGCTTGCTCGGCTTGCGCCGCGGCATCGCCCACGCCGACATTGACCGCGGTGTCCAAATCCTGGCCCACCTGTCCGCGAACGAACACTGTGCTGCCCCTGGCGACCACGGTCTGGCATAAATCGTTGTCGAGCTTCTGCTCGGGATAGGTGTCGCGCGTGTTGAACTTACGGATTCGGGTGTGCATGGATGTATCCCTGGAAGAAAGCGCGGCAATGCCCGACGAACTCCTGTGCCACAACACTCAACGAACGTCCCGCGAGCGTCGCCAGAACGAGGCGGCTGCTTCTGACCGTATCCGTCAACGGTCTCGCCACCAGTGCGCGTCCGTCATAGGACATGTTGTTGGCCGGTTTAGTGGCCAATAAACTGTAGCCCAATCCGTGGCCAACCAGACCGCGCACCATTTCGAGACTCCCGGTACGGTAAGCCACACGCGGCTCCAACCCGAGATCGCGGAACAGCGACAAGAAGTAATTGCGGCTCGGATCGACGTCGAGCAGGATCAACGGCTCGTCGGCCAGGGTCGCAAGCGCCAGCGCGGGCGACTCGGCCAATGGATGACCGTCGGGTAACAACACGTAAGGAATGAGGTTCGCCATGGTCTCGACGTGGATGTCTTCAGTCAATTCGAAGTCGTACATCAGCGCCACCTCGATTTCATTGCGCCGCAGACCGGCAATGAGTTTGACCTGATCGGTCTCCACCAAGGTCAGCGCAATCTTGGGATGCAGCTTGGTCAAGCGCGCGACCAACGCCGGGATGACATAGGGTGCGAAAGTTTGAAAACAACCGAGCGCCAACGCTTCTGCGGTCCCGGCCGCACCGGCCTCGGCCGCCGGCCGCGGATGAAATCGCTGCGGCACGCCGTAAGCCCGGTTCGCGTAAATCAAGGGCGCTCCTGCTCCCGAGACGAAGATGTCTTCGACGGAACCCAGGACGACGAAGTGCGAGCCGATCCGGTCACTGCCGGTCACTCGACAATCGAAGGCGACCAACGCGTTCATTACTCGCGGCGCACCGGTGAGTTGCGTAGTCCACTGCGCGCAGTCGAATTTCTCGGCCCCGTGCGCGCCGCTGCGTCCCGCGAACGCGTCGGAGATGTGAGCCTGGTCCTCGCGCAGCACGTTGACGCAAAATACGCCGTTCTGAAGCAGCGCGTCCGCTACCGGACTCAAATGATGAATGCATACCAGCAGCGTCGGGCGCGGCGTATCGGCGGAGACCGACACCATGGCCGACACGGTGACGCCGTGCCGTCCCGCGCTGCCGTCCGTCGTGACCACATTCACGGTGCAGGCGGCGTGGCTCATACCCACCAGAAACTGCTGCCGCAGGGCGCCGAGGTTCGGCTGTTCTGCCATGGTGTTCCGGGTGACCATGGGCTCAGGCCGCCGCTTCAGTGCCGGTGGCACCTGCAGGACTGGTGACGCCAGCGACACTTGCAGCACCGGTGGCGGATTTCGGGTTGCGTGGGTGCTCGCTGAACCATTGGGTTATCGCCTGGTCGCCTGGTGTACGGTCGCCTTTTTCCATGACCCGCTCGGATAGGTCGGCCGCCTTTCTGACGAAATCCAGCGGCCCGTCCCAGTCGAAATTGCGGTAGACCGCCGCAAGGTGCGCATAGGGGGGTGCCTGAGCGAACAATTGGAACGTCAGGCGATGGCCCGCATAGTCCGAATTGAGCAAGTCGCGCGCGAAAGCCAACAATTTACGGCGGTCCTCGGCAACCCAGTTCTCGTTGACGCTATAGAACTTGTCCAGCCAAGGTTTGGTCTCGGGCGCTTCGAAAGCGGCCCTGTCCGGCGTCACGCAAATCTGGCCGCCGCACAGTTCGCGCGCAATGTGCATCATCTCGTGCAGCTGCGAACAGGCCAGCACGCGGCCTGTATACAGCAACGACTGATTTGGCATGAGCAGACCGGCCGGACTTCGCTCCGCCAGCGTCACCGCCGCGGTCAAGTGGGCATTGATTCCCTCGCGATACACGGCGAGTTGGGCAAGCTTTTCTTGAACCGCTTGCTGCTTGTCGAGGCCGGTCTGGCGGGCATTGAAAAGCGCGGCGCCGATCATCATGTCCGCCATCTTCAAATTCCGCTGCACGAAGGCGAAGGCGGAATAGCGATGCAGCGTGGCACGAATGAACATGGCGGCCCTAGTGTGCCGATAAAAGAGCACGTTCTCCCACGGAATGAACACGTTGTCGAAGATCAGCAGCGCGTCGACTTCGTCGAATTTACTCGACAGCGGGTAGTCGGCCGCCGGTGCGCGCCCGGCGAACCCGGTGCGGCAAATGAATTTGAGGTTGGGTGATCCTAAGTCACAGACGAAGCCCACGGCGTAATCGGACAGCGCGGAATTGCCCCAATTGGCGATGGTGGGCTTGGTGAAGGCCTGATTGGCGTAGGGCGCGGCCGTCTCGTATTTCGCGCCGCGAACGATGATGCCTGCGTCGGTTTCCTTGACGACATGCAGCAACATGTCGGGATCCTGCTCCTGCGGCGGCTTCGAACGATCGCCCTTGGGATCGGTGTTGGCGGATACGTGGAATGGATCGTCCGTCAACACCTTATCGATGTGGCGTCGGATGTTGACGGAGAACTGCGGATCCACTTCGTTGAGCACGTCTTGGCCGTCGAACAGCGACCACATCTCTCCCACCGTTTCGTCGCCCACCCGAGTGACCACGCCGCCCACGTCCTCGAGCACGGTGTCGGTGGCGCGGCGCTTGTCCCACCAGTCCTGTTGCTCGCGGGGCAATTTGTTGGCGACTGCGTGCCACTCGCCCGCCTCCTGGTACGCGAGGGCTTCGCGCGTGGCCGCCTCGTGCTGCATGTCGTAAATGCGCGCGCGGATATCGATCAGCGGCTTCAACATCGGATTCTGGGTGACGTCCTTGACGCGCTCGCCGTTGATGTAGACCTCGCGGCCGTCGCGAATGGAGTCCAAATATTGCTTGCCGGTTCGAATCATTGACATGTACTCCGCACAACCCGTGAGACCACGGCTGCCGCCCGGCAGCCTGGGACCATGATCGCGCATTGCTAGCTTCATATAAACTAGCCAAATACTGCTCTTCGCTTCTGAAAAACGGAACCAGGTCCCGGCGCTGTAGCGGCGGCTACGCGCCGCCACCGGATTGTCGATTTGCGAATGGCTCACCAACCCTTGAACGAGTAGCCCACGGTGAACCCGATCGTACGCGGCCGGGACACGATGGCCTCGTAGTTTTGTGGCCCGTAGTTGGCCGGATCCGAGTACGAATTGATGCCGACGCGATTGGTGAGGTTGTCCACGTACACCGTTCCCATCCAATGCGACAGCGTGTAGCTAGCGCGCGCATCCACCATGGTGTAGCCCGCCACCTTGGGAATGGTGGCCGACAGCGCCGGAATCACGACGCTTTGGTAGTGCGCGTTGACTGCATAACGCATTTCGCCGCCGGCCATCTCGATGTGTCCATATTCCAAGCCCATCGCCAAACTGTTTTTCGGTGTGCCCGGCAACGGCCCACCGGCCGCCGGCGGCGCCACCGACAGGCCCGCCTGCGCCACGTCGGAGAACGAGGTCAGCTTGGTCTGATCGTAGGTGTATTCCAATTGTCCCGACAAATGATTGGTGATCTTCAGATACAGCTCGGTCTCGAATCCCCGGCTGTACGCATTGCCGACGTTGATGCCGGCCGGCAGCACCAGCGGCGTCAACTGCGCGCCTTCCTGCACGTTGTGCCATTGAATATCGTAGATCGCAGCAGAGTAGCGGAAGCGGTTGTCGATGGTTCCCTTGGCGCCTATTTCGTAATTGTCGGCCTTGTCGGGCTCCACTTTGAACAGCCGCGGATCGGTGGTATAGCTGCCATTGAGTTCGCTCACCGGCAGCGCATTCACGCTGCCGCGACGGAATCCCTGCGACCACGTGGCATACACCAGGTTGGTTTTATCGAGTTGATACGAGGTGTTGATCTTCCACAACGCCTTGCGCCACGAGTCGCTGAGCGACCGGTTGGCGACGGGCGTATTGGGTTCCGGAATTGAGGCGCCGAAGAGTAATCCTGTTTGCTGGGACTGAGACAAGGTTTGCTTGAAAACTCGGGTTCCGCCGGTGACGCTCCAATCGGAGGTGATGTGAGCCGTGAGTTCGCCGAACGCGGCCATGTCCTTGAAGTGCGTTTCGAAGTCGCCGATATAGGCTTGGTCCTTGACGATGGGAATTCCCTGCACGTATTGCGTCGGGCCCGGTGTGTAAGCCTCGCCGATTCCACATGTCGACGGGTTGATGCCATCGCCAACGCCATAGACAGGAACGCAGGCGTTGAAATAGTCGTTGTATCCGTTATAGAACTCGTGCTCGTTGATGATGGTGGTTTCGTTTTTGAAGAAAAGCCCACCCACCCAATCGAAGGTCCCGCCGCTCTTGGATGCCAAGCGCACTTCCTGCGCCCACGGCTTGTCGTCGAGCACGTCATGTCCCGTCACCATCACGCGGGGGTTCGCGCCGTAGTAAGCCGGGTAGAAGGAAAAATACGAATACAGGTTGGTCAGGTCGCTGCTCGACTGATTGACGTGGTGGCCGTACGAGGTGTTCGACGTCAGGGTGGCAAATCCCAAGTCGCCTTCCAGAGTCAATGCGAACAGGTCGACCTTGTCGTGCGTGGTTGCCTGACTGTGGTCGGTCGAGGTCAGGGACGATACGCCGTAGTACGGCGCGGCATAGGGAAACCCGTTCGCCGTGGACACCTGGTAGTAGTACGAGAGCTGCGCTTTGAACGCATCGTTGGGCTTGTACAGCGTGGCGATGCGCGCGGTGCGATACCCGTAGGAATTGGTGCCGTCCTTCGAATACGTCACCGGCGGACTGGTCAGCAGATTGCCGGGTTGCGCCAGAATCGGCGCGCCTGCCGAGTCGACCGCGTAGAGATTCGGCTGATTGATGAACCCAGCCTCATCGGTCCAGCTGGCATTCAAGCGCACCGCCAACGTGTCAGACAGCGGTAGGTTGAGCATGCCACTGATGTCTTGATTCGTGGCGTGGGTATGGTTGGTTTTGCTCATACCCGCTTCGATCTTCGCGTCGAACGCCGTGGGGTCCGGAGCGTTCTGCACGAAACGAATCGTACCGCCCAGCGAGCCCGAGCCGTACAGCGTGCCCTGAGGACCGCGCAGGATTTCCACGTGGTCGAGATCCTGAAGCCGTAGGTTGACGAATAACGCGGTGTCATCGACGTAGGTCGCGACCGGCGGCACGATGGGAGTCGCAAGCGCTACTTGTCCGCCGGTCGCTTCACTGTTCAAACCGCGAATAATCAACGTCGCGCCGTTGACGCCGCCGAACGGGCCCTTATCGGTGAAATTGACGCCCGCCATCGAATGCGCAAGGCCGCTGATGTCGTTGATTCCCGCTTGGTCCAAGGTTGCGCCGCTCACCGCAGTGATACTGATCGGCAAATCTTGGGCCGATACCGCGCGACGCGTCGCGGTGACCACCACCTCTTGCAAGGCGTTCTCGTCGAGCGGTGCAGTGGCCGCTGCAGCGGGCTCGCCGTACAGGGCGGTCAACACCGCGGCCGTCAGCGTGGTGACCGTGCCCAGTTGACTGCGTCGGCGCGGGCTCGCCAACAAAGGCTGTCTGGCGTGACTACTCATCTTCATTGGCATCCCTCGTTTTGATCGTTTGATAGTCGTGAACGTTTGGTTAAGCAGTTTAACCTTCGCGCCGTCTCCAACGTCGTTGCATGCATGCCACCACGCGAACTCGCAACGGTAAAGCGATCTTTTACGACACTTTGGTTTTGAAAAACAGAAGTGATTGAATGCCTAGCGAGTTGCACATGGTTGGTGCGAACGGCATCGCTTCGCGCACTTTATTGCGTCATGGAAATCGGCCTGCAAGGCAGTCTTCTGTGCCATACGACGATCGCTGTGCGACGGCCAAAAAAACAGGATTCCGATGAATTGCCATGACGATTCGGCGCGGCGCGTAGGCGCGCGATGCCGGCCGCCGCGCATCGATTTTCGCAAACAGGCGCTCATATTTGGTGCGCCTGAACCGCTACGTCATTTGGACAATGAGCCCACACATTTTGAAAATCCCGGTTGGCCGAGCTCTCGCGTCTGTCATTTCGCGCTCCGCGCGCGTGTTCTTTATTCGCAACGCCGCGGGCGGGCGACTACCTCCATGGCGAATGCGCATGGCATCCTGCCGCGCGCCGCCACGCGACGACACCGCGCTCGCCGACTACGTGACCACGGGGAGCTTGAGGCGTAACGCGGCGTAACGCGAACGATCCTTCGCAGCCGATTGGGTCCAAGAAGACGAGGAGTTGTGGTTACCCAAACTTGCCGAATAGCGAGGCGCAAGGAAGAGTCCGCCACCCGATTTGGCTCAACCTGGATGCACAAGCCGGCACGGACTCAAACCCTGGTCGCCAACCCGCGCCCGCGTCGAGCTTTCCGAGGTGCCGGACGCCGGCGCCGGGCTTTCCTGGGCGTCGATTGACAAGCGCCTGATGGGTGCGTAGATTTCTGCGCCTCGCGCTAGGCGACCCCCCTGCCCAGGTGGCGGAACTGGTAGACGCGCTGGTTTCAGGTACCAGTGGAGCAATTCGTGGAGGTTCGAGTCCTCTCCTGGGCACCATCGACCGCCTTCTCCTCTTTGGCCACGGCAGCACACCCCGTCCCGTTCGCCGCGCTAAGGCCTTATTTTTCCTGGGTTTTCTCAAATTTGTCGGCTCATCGCGTCCTACGGCGTACTAGGCCGGCGTTGTTTGAAAGCGGGTAACTTTAGGCCATCCGATCGAGGGAATTGTCTTCTACTCTGCCGAGTCTCGCGGCTAATAGGCTATTCCCATAGAGTTATTAGCCACCATGCGGAAAATCGAAGATGACCAATAGCTTGTTTTGCGCACTTATTCGCCCCACAGGCCCTTACCGCTCCTCTCGCAGGCCTCGAGGCTTCTCCAGCGCTACTGTCCTTGCCGTGCACAGCCGCTGCTGACACTTCGTACACCGTAGACGCTTCACGATGTCGGCCAGTTTGGCATCCCATCCCGCCATTCCAGCGAAAGTAGCCGGGTAGCACCGTCTGATGTGCCCACAGGTGCACCTTAGGTAGATCAGGTATTGGCCGAAGTGGTCCGAGAGCTTCTCGACGACAATGTCGCGCATTGCGGTACTGTATATCCATACAGTTTCTCGACACAATTGGAGCAGCTCACGAACCACTGGGTGCGCCGCATGTGACACCTCAGAGGAGGCGTGAACCATCCATACCCTCGCTGGAATGTCCTCGTGCGGCGCACCCAGTGGTTCGCACGGTCAGTACCAACCAACGTATACGCCGCCACTGAAGCCGACGACATGCCGCTAAGACTGTAGGCGCGCAGTGCGTGACTGTACGTGTGAACACGATTGCCGTGCGAAGCTGTCTGATTGATTCCGGGTCGCTGATCGCACTCATTGCGGTTGTGCCGTCGAGACGCGCGGGCTTCTAAAAGCGATATTCGGAGAAATGCGCGAGTTGCGCACCAATCTCGTAAAAGGCTTCCTTTGCGACGCGCATATTTGCCGGTCTCGCCGGTAGAACCGGCAGCGGTAAATCGTGCTCGAGAATTCTTCCTTGCATATGCCGCGCAATCACTCGTCCGAAAGCCGTGCCGGGCGCAATACCGCGACCGTTGTAACCACTGACGCTGAGGACGTTCGGCGCCAGCTTATGAAGGCGTGGAAGTCTGTCCGTGGTCATCCCGATCTGACCGTACCATTCCGCTTCGAAATGCACATTTTCTAACTGTGGAAACAGCGATCGAAGCGCGCGCTTCGCCCACGCGCGATGGACCGTGGTTCCCGAACCTCTCAGCGCTCCGACACTGCCAAAGACTAAACGCCCGGAACGATCGAATCGGAAGGAACTCAAAATTCCCTTGGTATCCCAGGCACCTTGCCGTTGCGGAAGAATCGATCCCCTTATTTCAAGTGGAAGTGGTTCCGTGGCGAAGTTGAAGTAGGGTAGATGGATTTGCTCATTGCGAAGTTCCGGCCATGGCCCGCGCGTGTAGGCATCGGTGGCTACGAAAACCCAGTCTGCGGACACGCTGCCCTGCGCAGTCCTTACAATCCACTTGCCGTGCGCTTGCTCTGCTCCCTCCGCGTGAGTCCCGGTAAACACTCTGGCACCGGCGGTGATCGCCGCTCTGGCAAGGCCGCGAGCGTAGGCGAGCGGTTGTATGGTGCCGGCGCGCGGATCCAGCAGCGATCCCGCATAGGCGTCGGTCCCGACCTTGGCCGTTGTTTCGTCTCGGTCAAGAAGACGTACCGGCACCCCGCGTTCGAGCCACTGCGCAGCGCGCTGCCTCAATTCGTCCAGGCCCGATTCGCCAACGGCACAGTGCAAGGTTCCGGATTGCTCGACCTCGCAGTCGATGGTGTGCTTCTCGATCAACTCAAAGACGAGCTTCGGAGCGTCGCCGAGAAGCTGGAGCAGCCGCTCGCCATCACGTCGTCCGAGAATATCGTTCAATGCGCTGGGCATGATCCACATACCGGCGTTGACCAAGCCGACGTTCCGTCCGGCGCCACCGAACCCAATCTCGACGGCCTCCAAAAGAACCACGTCGGCGCCCTCTTCGGCCAGATGCAAAGCGGCGGAAAGACCTGTATAGCCGCCGCCGACAATGACGATCTCCGCCTTCACAGGACCGATGAGCTTTTCTGTGCGCGGCGCAGGCGGCGCGGTCAGTTCCCACAGGCCGTGGGATCGCGCGTTATCGAGCATGAGAATCTGGGTGTTTGATGTCGGATCTCTCACCGGATGGTAGCGCCTCAAGGGCTTCCTTGCGAGATCGACATGGCCGGTTCGACGATGGAATTTGCGAGCACCCCATCTTCAAGGCAAACGTCGGGAGGCCCCATTCACCAATAGTAGTTCATATGTTCATTTCCCTATGCTATGAAGGCAGGTGAGATTCCATTCTCCCATCCTTCTGCGGTCGACGAGGCGCAACGCAAGTAAGGGCTACAGCAAACTCGCATGAAGACACTCACCCCATCGCACCGCAAGGCGGCACTGACCTTCATCTTCGTCACGGTGCTCATCGACATGCTGGCCTTCGGCATGATCATTCCCGTGCTACCCATGCTGGTTCAGGACTTCGTGGGCGGCAATGCGGCGCGCGCCGCGGAAATGTATGGGCTGTTCGGCACGGCCTGGGCCCTGATGCAGTTCGTCTCCGCGCCGGTGCAGGGCTCGCTCTCCGATCATTTTGGCCGGCGCGCCGTGATCCTCATCTCCTGCGCGGGACTGGGTCTCGATTTCATCCTGATGGCGCTGGCCCCCAATCTCTGGTGGCTGCTCGTCGGCAGGGTGATATCCGGTATTACTGCCGCAAGCTTCAGCACCGCCGGCGCGTATATCTCGGACGTCACCCCGCCGGAGAAGCGCGCCGCGAGCTTCGGTCTGATCGGCGCTGCCTTCGGCATTGGATTCGTACTGGGACCGGCGCTGGGCGGTCTCCTGGGCGCCATCTCACCGCGACTGCCGTTCTGGGCGTCGGCGGTCATGGCATTGGCCAATGTCTGCTGGGGCCTGTTCGTGCTGCCCGAATCCTTACCCAAGGAAAGGCGTGTACCTTTCTCCTGGAAGAATGCCAATCCCCTGGGAGCCCTCAAGCTGCTGCGCTCTCATCCCATGCTCGCGGGTCTGGCCGCAAGCTATTTCCTCATGAATCTCGCACACGTCGTGCTTCCCAGCATCACGGTGCTGTATATGCACTATCGTTACGGATGGAATACGCGCGCGGTCGGCATCCTACTGGCGGGGGTGGGGATTTCGGCGCTCGTCGTCCAGGGCTTCTTGGTGAAGCCTGCGGTGAGGTTGCTCAAGGAACGGCGCGCGCTGGCCGTGGGTTTGACATTCGGAGCGGTGGGTTTCGCCATCTACGGTCTCGCGCCCACCGGACCGATTTTCTGGATCGGCGTGCCGGTGATGGCCCTGTGGGGAATCGCCACGCCCTCGATGCAGACCATCATGACCCGATTGGTGGACGTCACTGAGCAGGGACGTCTGCAGGGCGCGCTTGCGAGCCTCGTGGGCCTCGCCAGCCTCATCGGTCCCACGGTGTTCACCCAAACCTTCGCCGCTTTCATCAGCGCGCGCACGGACTGGGTGTTACCGGGAGCGCCCTTCTTGCTGGCGGCGCTCCTGGTATTCGTGGCCATGTTGATGGCGTGGCGCACCACTCAACCCCTGGGAGTCGCCGCAACGACCGAACCGGCGTAGCGGTACGTGTATTTCAATCGAGAGTCGCAGCGCTCTTCGGTGCACCATTTAAATCAATGCGATACGCACGCTTTTGCGGAATCGCCCGTTGCCGCCACGGCTGGCACCGTAGGTAAAAGCTCCCTCGCGGCTCGGCATTGCACCGCCACCCTCTGATATGGCAACGTTCCACCGTCTGGCGCGTATAATTGACTCGACTAAAAACACGAAATTGTGCCGCCGCGCGGTTATGAGCCGGCGGCGACCCGAGAACACCCTATGCCATCATCGTTCTTCGACCGGGAAAGCACCGTGGCCCCAGCCGGCTACAATCGTTTCCTGGTGCCTCCAGCCGCCCTCGCGGTGCACCTGTCGATTGGCCAGGCGTATGCCTTTTCGACTTTCAATTTACCGCTGACCAAATTGATCGGCATGACTCATTCCGCGCCGGCCGATTGGAAATTGACGGACGTGGGTTGGACGTTCTCCATCGCCATCGTCCTCCTCGGTCTGTCCGCCGCCGTTTTCGGGCGTTGGGTTGAACGAGTCGGGCCGCGCCTGTCGATGTTCGCCGCCGCCCTGTGTTTCGGCGGCGGCTTCATCGTTTCGGCCGTCGGAATACACTTTCACCAGATTTGGATCGTCTATCTCGGGTATGGAGTGTTGGGCGGCTGCGGCCTCGGCATTGGTTACATTTCGCCGGTGTCGACCCTGATCAAATGGTTCCCGGATCGACCGGGTATGGCGACGGGAATGGCCATTATGGGTTTCGGCGGCGGTGCATTGATTGCCGCACCGCTGTCGTTGCTACTCATGGAACATTTCAAGACGCCGACATCCACCGGCGTGCTGGAAACCTTCGTCACCATGGGCGTGATTTATTTCATGTTCATGATGATCGGCGTCATCTCCGTGCGCGTGCCGGCATCGGATTGGAAACCGGCAGGTTGGTCCGCCTCCGAGAAACCAAAACCGTTGGTGACGGACGCCAATGTCACCGTGGACATGGCATGGCGTACGCGGCAATTTTGGCTCTTATGGGGCGTGCTGTGCATGAACGTGACGGCGGGCATTGGCGTTCTCGGCCAAGCATCGCCGATGATTCAGGAGATCTTTGCCGGACGCGTCACGCCTGCCGCCGCCGCGGGCTTCGTCGGTCTCTTGAGCCTGTTCAATATGGGCGGCAGATTCTTCTGGGCGACCACTTCCGACTATCTGGGCCGGCGCAACACCTACATGGTGTTTTTCCTGCTGGGTATCTTGCTGTACTCGTCAGTGCCATCGCTCGGTCACTTGGGTTCTATTAGTCTGTTCGTCGCCGCGTTCGTCGTCATCCTCTCCATGTATGGGGGCGGGTTTGCGACCATCCCAGCCTACCTGCGCGACATGTTCGGCACCATGCAAGTCGGGGCCATTCACGGCCGCCTGTTGACCGCGTGGTCGGTGGCCGGTGTGCTCGGGCCCGTTCTCGTGAACTACATCCGACAGTTCCAAATTGACCACGGTGTCGCGAAGGCACAGGCCTATTCGATCACGATGTACATCATGTGCGGACTTCTTTTGGTAGGTTTCCTATGTAATCTAGCCATGCGGCCCGTGCACGAGCGCTACCATTATCGAGCACCGACGCCCGCGAAATGAGGCACGCAGCATGAAAACCCGATTCATCGTTCTCTGGCTCGCCGTTGGCATCCCACTCGCATGGGGCGTCATGAAAACGCTGCAGAACGCACTCAAGCTCTTTCAATAGCCAAGCAATCCGCAACGGAGGTCCTCATGGCCATGCATTTAAATCTCAGCATTGCGCCGCTCGTCGCCCTGCTCGCCGGTATTCTCATTCTCGTCATGCCCCGGCTATTGAATTACATCGTGGCCCTTTACTTGATTATTATCGGACTGCTCGGGCTGTTCGGCGGCGCAGGCTCGTTTCACCTGCATTAGAGAATACCCGACAGGGATTTGCCGTTGGGACTGCCGAGCCCGGTGCAGGCATCCCAGCCGGCTGAGGCTTCGAAATCACCGTTGTTGCCTTGAGTGATATCGCGCAAGGCGCCGGAGTGCGAGTAGAGCTGCGGGCTCAAGAGCCCGGCCGGCTTGCCGTTGATGGCATTGATACGGGCGACCAGCGCCGCCCACAGCGGTGCCACCGCACTCGTGCCACCGATGACGGCATTGCTGCCGTCGACGCGCACGTTATAGCCGGTGGCGGGATCGGCATCGCCGGCGACGTCGGGTACGCCGCGCATGGTGAGCGCAACCGACTGGCCCTTTGCGTTGCGAGCGCTCAAGCCTTTCTGCCAGGTAGGCAGCGGAAAGAAACTACTGATTCCGCCGCCGCTCGCGCCGCCGCTGGACCCATTGTTCCACACGCTCTCGCTGTTGATGGCAGTCTGCGTCGCCTGCAGGCTCGTGCCGCCGCACGCAAGTGCAAAGGAACTCGAGGCCGGAAAATCGACATGGTCACCGCCCCCAGTCACACCGTCGCTCGAACCGTTATCGCCGGACGCGACGCACACCGTAATTCCCAGGGTGGCAGCGGCCTGAAAGGCCTCGTCCATCGCCGTCATCGCTTGGGACGTCCACGATGATTCGGGACCGCCCCAGCTGATCGAAATCACCGACGGCTTGTTGGTGGTGTCATGAATGGCCGTGGTGATTGCATCGAGAAAGCCGGCATCGGTATTCGGCGCAAAATAAACGGCGATTTTCGCCTTGGGGGCAATGGCTCCCACCACCTCGACATCGAGCATGACTTCGCCGTCCGGGCCGTTTCCATCGCCGGTCGGGCTGTTGGTCCCGTGATCGACGGATACGGCGACCACGGTGGGAGCGCTCACGCCAAGGCCGGCGAAATAGGTGCTGAGGTCCGCCGGGCGATAACCGCCGCCGAGCTCGATGAGCGCAACGCACTCGCCCTCGCCGCTGCCTGCGGGGAATCCATAGAACCCCGCGACTTGCGTCGGACTATAGGACACCGACGCGGCGGCGGCATGCGAATTGTTGCCAACCGCCGGTCGCACCCGAAAGTGGGATTTCGCCTGAGGGCGATTATCCAAGCCAAGAACCGCTTCGACGATGGCATCCAACTCGCGCGGCAGTTGGATCTCGCCCGTCCTGCCGCGATACGTTCCTCCGCCGTGCTCCATTCGGTGCAGCTGCACGGCGAACGCGGCGCAGAACTGCGCCACCGTGCCCGACAGAACCATCGTCCGCCGCGCCGCATGTTCCTGCAGCACCGCGAGCCCGTGGGCATTTGCAAACGTGCGCACGGCCGACAAGTCCGCTGCGTCGGCGCCATGCGCCGTGGCGAACTCATGCCTGTCCTTGAAAAGGCGCGAACGATCGCCGGTGGCCAGCGATGCGACTCGTGATCGCATGTCCTTTAGGGCGCGGCGCCGTACGATGACGCTGACTTCCATCCGCTCCGTGGGTTCAGCAGGCGCAAGGATTCGGGCTCCGGGCAACGAAACGCGTTCACTGCCTTTCAACGGGATGTTGGCCATGACGATTTCCCTCAGCGAGTTGAGTGAGTGAGTGAGCCGCTACGTCTCCGCCGTCACACGCAGCGGCCGACGCGCGAACCAACCAAATGCGAGAATGCCGCCGTAACACACGGCGGGCACGCAGAGCGCGGCCTTCAGGCTCCACAGATCGGCTGCCTTGCCCGCAATGAGCGGCACGATGGCTCCGCCCACGATGGCCATGCAAATCACCCCGGAACCCTCCGCGGTGCGCTTGCCCAAGCCCTCGCTGGCCAGCGAGAAGATCGTCGGGAACATGATGGAGTTGAACAGGCCGATCGCCAATAGCGACCAAGCCGACACGGTTCCCATCGAGTTGGCCGAGATGAAGAGCAGCGAAATCACCACGACTGCAACACAGGCCAGCACCTTTCCTGGAGCGAACAAGCGCAGCACATAGGCCCCGATGAAGCGGCCGACCATCGCGCCGCCCCAATAGAACGGCACGTGCTTACCCGCCTCTTCAGCCGCCACACCCAGCACCGAACTTTGCATGAGGTAGCTCACGATCAATGACCCGATGGCCACTTCACCGCCGACGTAGAGGAATATGCAGGCGGTGCCGAATGCGAACCGCGGCCGGGCGAGCAGATTGAAAGCGCGCAGAATGGGCGTGGTGTCGGCGGGTATTTCGACCAGGGCTTTGCGCCGTACCCACACCACCACGGCGAGCAACGCCAGCGCCACCGCCAACCCTAAATAGGTATGCGCGATCACTCGAGTCTCGACACCGCGAAAGGCATCGAGGGCCGCGCCGGAGAGGGTCGCCGGATCCACGGTTGCCAGCGAACCCAAAATCAGCATCGAACCGACATACGGAAAAATCGTCGTGCCCAAGGAATTGAATGCCTGTGCAAAGGTCAGGCGGCTGCTCGCCGTCGCGGATGGCCCCAGCATGGAGATCAGAGGATTGGCCACCACCTGGACGGTGGTGATGCCGGCCGCCAATACGAACAGGGCGAGGAGGAACAGCCCGAAGATTCCATTCGACGATGCCGGCACGAACAGCAAACAACCGGCAGTCATGGCCAACAAGCCGACGGCCGCCGAACGCATGTAACCGATGCGCCTCACCAGAGCGGCGGCAGGAATAGAAATGATGAAATAGGCAGCGAAGAACGCGAATTGCACCAACATCACTTCGCCGTACGTCAGCGAGAACAGCGCTTTGAGCTTCGGAATGAGCACATCGTTCAGGCTGGTGATGCCGCCGAATGCGAAGAACAGCGCGAAGACGAATGCCCGTAGATGGCCCGAGTTCGAGGCCGGCGCATCGGCGCTGACGTGCTGGTGCGAATCCGCGGACGCCGCGATCGTGGTTTCAAATGCCATGTGTTAGCTCTCGTTATGTGCCGCGATGACTGCCGCGCCCCCCGTCAACAATTCACTCGCGGACTTTCCGATCTGTACTCGGTACACCCCGCGAATGACCTGCCACCGTCTATGCTGTTCATCGAACGAGCCTAGCAATCGCGGATCTGCCGTGAGCGTTATAACACGCCTCTCGCCCGGCTCAAGCTCCACTCGCTGAAACCCGATCAGCCGTAGCAGCGGCCGGCCGGCGGCGGACGTCAAGTAAACCTGGGGAATGTCGGCGCCTTTCGCCTCGCCGGTGTTGTGCACCTCGAACCGGACCGTGAGATGCTTGCCGCCGGACACTTTCACGTCGGCGTATTCGAACCGGGTATAGGTCAAGCCGAATCCGAACGCAAACAGCGGTGCAACCCCGTGCGTACCGTACCAGCGATACCCGACCTCCTCGCCTTCGGCGTAATCGATGTGCACCGGCGCGGCCGGATCGCTACCTAGATTGGGCAGCTGAGGCCGGAGGAAATCCGCTGCCTCGCGCGGAAACGTCATCGGTAGACGACCCGACGGATTGACCGCGCCAAACAATATGTCGGCAATCGCTTGCCCGCCCTCTTGTCCCGGATACCACGCCATCAAAATCGCCGGCACGCGGTCAATCCAAGGCATGGTCACGGGATTGCCGGTCTCCAGTACCACAATAGTGTGCGGATTGGCGGCGGCCACTGCTTGGATGAGCGCATCCTGTCCGTCGGGCAGTTGAAGATCGGGAATATCGGAGCCTTCGGATTCGTGTCGCGTGACGAACACGATGGCGATGTCGGACCTCGCTGCCAACGCCGCCGCGCGCGCGGGAAATGCGCCGCCGTCATAGCTAACCTGGGCGTGCGGCGCGGCCTTCCGAATGGTGTCCAGCGGTGGCGACGGATCGAGCAGCGCGCCGCCCGGAACGCGCACGAATGCTCCATTGGACGGGATCACCTGGGCTGAACCGCCGCCGGACGGGACGCCGAGGTCCGCGTGGCCGCCGATTATGGCAATGCTGTTCGAAGTCCGGGCGAGAGGCAGCAGGCCGGCGTCATTCTTGAGAAGTACCATGCCCTTGCGGGCAATCTCCAGCGCCAACGACGCGTGCGCGGAATAGTCGATATCCGCCTTGGGGGGATGATCGACGATGCCCACGGCGAACATGGATTGCAGGATACGATGGACCATATCGTCGATTCGAGCCGCGGGAATCGCAGCGCCGACGGCTGCCTTGAGCGGCGCGCCGAAAAACACCGACGCATCCAACTGCTCGCCAGATTCCTGATCCAATCCGTTCGCGGCATCCTCCACGCCATGCACCGCGCCCCAATCCGACATCACCCAGCCTGGGTAGCGCCAATCGTGCTTGAGCACATCGATGAGCAACCAGTGATTTGCGCACGCGTGGTCCGCGTTCACAAGATTGTATGCGCACATCACCGACCCGGGGTGTCCTCGCTCGATGGCGATTTCGAATGCCAACAAGTCGGATTCGCGCAGCGCCGCCCGGTCGATTCGCGCGTCCAGCGTCGTGCGGTTGGTCTCGTTCGCATTGAGCGCAAAATGCTTGACCGTCGAAATCACGTGCTGATCCTGGGTGCCGCGCACCGTCTCGCCGGCCAATAGGCCGGCGAGCAGCGGATCCTCCCCGAGATATTCAAAATTACGGCCGTTGCGTGGGTCGCGGGTCAGATCCAGGCCGCCGCCCAACAAGACATTGAAGCCTTTGGCCCGGGCCTCGTTCCCAATCATCGCGCCGGCTCGGTAGGCGAGTGACGGATCGAACGACGCGGCCAACGCGAGGCCTGCGGGCAGTGCCGTGGCGACATCCCCCGGACGGATGCCGTTAGGATTGGCGACGCCCAGACTGGCGTCGGTCTCGTATAACGCAAGGATCCCAAGACGCGGCACGCCGGGCACGTATCCGGCGGAGGGGATGGCATCGCTCGGCGGATTGACCTGCACGCCGCCGGGACCCTTCCACGGCATCGCAACGGGTCCATGCAGCAAACGGATTTTCTCGTCCAGGGTCATCGCAGCGACTGCGAGCGTCGCGCGCTGATCGGGCGAGCGGCTGGCATCCAGCCAGGATTTCTGCTCCTGCGCCGCGAAGGCAATCGATGCCGTCAGGCTCAGCGCAAGACCACCCATCGCGGCCTTGCCGGTGGCCGCACGGTCCTTAGTGGAAAGGGTTTTGCCGGATGATGGTCTGGTCGCGATCGGGACCGGTGGAGATGATGCCGATCGGAATCCCCACCAGCGACTGCAGCCGCTCGAGATACGTACGAGCATTGACCGGAAGATCTTCGTATCGGGTGATGCCAACGCTGCTCTCCTTCCACCCAGGATGTTCTTCATAGACCGCTTGGCAGTCGCCGAAATGTTCGGACAGTAAGGGCGGCGTCAGCACCGTCTCACCGTCGATTTTGTATCCCACACATACGCGGATGGTATCCAGGCCGTCGAGTACGTCGAGCTTGGTGACGCACAATGACGAGCAGCTGCTGTGCACGATGGATCGTCGCAGCGCGACGGCATCGAACCACCCGCAGCGGCGACGGCGGCCGGTGACCGAGCCGAATTCATGGCCGACCCGGGACAGGTGCTCGCCGAATTCATCGAACAACTCGGTGGGGAACGGCCCAGCTCCGACGCGCGTCGCGTACGCTTTGACTATTCCCAACACTTCGTGCAATCGACGCGGTCCCAAGCCGGTGCCGGCTGCGGCACCGCCGGCGGTGGTCGTCGATGAAGTCACGAATGGATACGTTCCTAGATCGACATCCAACATCGCTCCTTGGGCGCCTTCGAACAGAACGTTGCTGCCGTCGACGCTCAACTGTTCGAGAATGCCGGTGACATCCGCCACCAGCGGCTTCAGTCGCTCGCCGAGTTCGAGATTCGACTCGAGCACCTGTTGGAAGTCGACGGGCGAGGTCTGGTAGTAGCGCTGCAGAATGAAATTATGGTAGTCCAACACTTCGCCCAGTTTGGCGGCGAAGCGTTCGCGGTGAAACAAGTCGGCGACTCGCAGCGCGCGCCGCGCCACCTTGTCTTCGTACGCGGGGCCGATCCCGCGCCCGGTGGTGCCGATCGCATTCGCGCCCTGCGACTTTTCGCGGGCCCGATCGAGCGCCACGTGGGACGACAGGATCAACGGGCACGACGGGCTGACTTTGAGACGGTCGAGTACCGGTATCCCCTCCCCCATCAGCGTTTCCGCTTCCTTGAACAGGGCTTCCAGCGACAACACCACGCCATTGCCGATCAAGCACTGCACCCGAGAGTGCAATATCCCGGACGGTATGAGCGACAGGATGGTTTTCTTGCCGCCGATCACCAAGGTATGGCCGGCATTGTGGCCGCCCTGGAAGCGCGCCACCGCCTGTACCTGATCCGTCAGCAGATCGACGATCTTGCCCTTGCCTTCGTCACCCCACTGCAACCCGATTACGACGAGGTTCTTACCCATTGCGCGCCATCCAGAGTAGTGCAAGGCCCGCCACCATGCTGATCAATCCGCCCCACCGAAGCTGTTTCGCTTCGGTCTGCGCCAACTTGGCCATGAGACGCTGCGCAGCGCTCGGATTCAAGAACGGCAGGATGCCTTCCAGCACCAAGTACAATGCAAAGGCTCCGCCAAGATAACGCGCCAACTCGCTCCAACCGATATCCATCATCATGACTCGCGCAACTAACGCTGAGGCTGCGGTTGTTTGAAATACTTGAAGTAGGCGCTGTCCGGTGCAATGACCAATACATCGCCCTGGGTGCCGACGGACTCGCGATACGACTGCATGCTGCGGTAGAAACTATAGAACTCCGCATTCTTCGAATACGACTTGGCGAAGACCTCGCTGGCCGACGCATCGCCCTGGCCGCGAATCTGCGCAGCCTGACGCGCGGCATCGGCCAGGATCTCGGTCTGCTGCTTGTTCGCTTCGGCGCGGGTGCGCTCCGATGTCTCGATGCCTTCGGCGCGCAACTTCGCCGCCTGTGCCTTGAAAGTCGCTCGCATGCGATCGAAAACCGAGTCTCGAACCTGTTGCGGTAGATCGATCTTGGTGATGCGCACGTCGACGAGTTGTACGCCCAGCTGTTCGGCGGCGGGACGTGCATTCTTCATCATGGCATCGGTGAATTCGGTTCGATCGGCCGTGATCACCTGCTGCAACGTGCGCTGCGTCACGACGCTCTTGATACTGTCCTTGATGGTTTCACCCAACCGGGCATTGGCAACCTCTTCGGTGCCACCCGTCGCCTCATAAAAGCGGCGCAAGTTGTCGATACGCCATTTGACGTAAAAATCGACGTTCAGCTGTTCCTGCTCCCGCGTCAGAAACCGCTCCGCCGGGTACAGCTGAGTGATGATGCGCTTGTCGAACAGCGCAACTTCGTGGACCAAGGGGATGCGAAAGTGCAACCCCGGCGCGAAATTCGAGTCCACGATCTCGCCGCCGATGGACTTGATGGCGAGCTTTCCCTCGGTCACCGTGAAAACACTGGCGCGGATCAGCAGAATCGCCGCGACCAGGCCCAATAGCAGGTACAGAACTCGATTTTGCATCATCGCACCCCGCGCGCGCGCGCCGGATCCTCGAGCGGAGCCACTTGGACTTCAGGCACCCGTGCGGGTGCCACCGTCATGGTGTCGTTGGGCATCGAGATGGATTGCGGTCCCGGTGCAATCAATTTGTCCAGCGGCAGGTACATCATGCTGTTGCCATTCTTGGTGTCCACGATGACTTTGCGCGAGTTCTTGTACACATTGCCCATGGTATCGAGGTACATGCGCTCGCGCGTGACGGCCGGCGAACGATCGTACTGTTCCAGCACCTGGTCGAAGCGTGCCGTCTCGCCCTGTGCCACGGCGAGCACCTGCAGCCGATACGCCTCGGCATCTTGAACCTGTTTGGCGGCTTCACCGCGTGCCCGGGGCAGCACATCGTTGCGATACAGTTCCGCTTCCTGTTGGTAGCGCTGACGGTCTTTGTCCGCCTTGATGGCATCGCGTTGCGCGTCCTGAACGGCCTCGGGAACGTTCACGTCGGTGAGATTGACGCTCAAGATATGGATTCCCATGTCGTATGAATCGAGCGTCCGTTGCAAAAGTATTCGCGCCCGATCGGTGATCGACGGATCGAATGCCAACGCCTTGTCGAGCGATGCTCGTCCCACCGCCTCGCGCATCGCGCTCTCGCTCACCTGACTCAGGGTCTCTTCGACGTCGCGAACTTTGAACAAGAGTTTGAGCGGATCGGGCTGGATGTATTGCACCGCGGACTTCACTTCGACCAAATTGGTATCGGCGGTCAACATGCTGGCGTCATCCGTGACGCTGTACTGGCGCGATACGTTGACGATGATCTTGCGCTCGATCGGCCACGGAAGATGCCAGTTATACCCGGGGCCGGTAATTTGCTCGTACTTGCCGAAACGCAGAATGACGGCACGCTCCTGCGCGTCCACGCGGTAGATACCGCTGCCGATCCATACGGCCGCGATCAGCACCAAAGCGCTGCTCAAGCCGCGATTGAAATTCGCGGAGCTCTGGCCGCCGCCGCCTCCGCCGCCGCCTCGTCCGAACAGTGCCGCCAGGCGACGCTGAAAATTACGTAATACGTCGTCCAAGTCGTTCTGGGACTGTTGCGGGCGATTCCAAGGATTGCGTTTCTCGCCGCCGGGTTCGTTCCAAGCCATGCGTCATGCCTAATGTGGGTTGCGGACTGATTGTATCGTTTGAGCAGCCGGGCATTCTAACAGCCGACCCGGCGCTCACAAGGGGCTACGCGACGCGCTGTTCGCGGCTTGTATTGCTATTATCCACCAAGTTCACTCCCCGACTGCCGAGCAATTTGGCCAGCTCGGTCAAATCGAGCTCAATATCCAGCTCCCAACTGCCGTCATCGCATTGCCGTTCCGCGCGCACCGCATTGCGCCGATAAAGCTCCGATCGCACGGCCGCCGCGGGCAATTCCAAGTGCAATGTGCGGCAAACTTGATTGGGCCGAACGGCGTGTGCCAGCGCGTCTCGCAAGCCCGGAAGCCCGGCGCCCGTCACCGCGGATACCCACGCCTGTGAGGCCACCGCATCGGAACCCATGACGATTCGCGGGTTGCACACCCCCAACGTGGCGACGCCCGACGTACCGACGCTCGACGTGGCAACACCCGGCGTCGCGCTTGCGGCCAGGCCACCGTCGCCGAGATCGATCTTGTTGAATACCAACAGCTCGCGGATTTCGCCCGCGCCGATGTTTTTCAACACCTCTCGAACCTGGTCGATTCGCTCGTTTCGCAGCGGATCGCTGGCATCGACGACGTGCAGGAGCAGATCCGCGTCCCGAGCTTCCTGCAGCGTCGAACGAAACGCGGCAACCAGCTCGTGGGGTAAGGCCCGCACGAATCCCACCGTGTCCGCCAGCACCACCTCGCCCACACCGGCCAACTTGACCTCCCGCACGGTCGGATCCAGGGTGGCGAACAATTGGTCCGCAACATAAGTCGCCGAGCCGGTCAGTGCATTGAACAAGGTCGACTTACCGGCGTTGGTATAGCCCACCAGAGCGATGGTGGGAACAGGGATCTCGCGCCGCACATGCCGGCTCGTATCCCGCTGCCGCGCGAGCTTCTCGAGACGGCCCTTGAGCGTACGAATGCGCTTGGCAATGAGGCGACGATCCGTCTCCAGCTGCGTTTCGCCGGGACCCCGCAATCCGATGCCGCCCTTTTGCCGTTCAAGATGGGTCCAGCCTCGAACCAAGCGGCTGGCGAGATGCGACAGCTGCGCCAATTCAACTTGCAGCTTGCCCTCAAAACTGCGAGCACGCTGGGCAAAAATGTCCAATATCAGGCCATTGCGGTCCAAAACTCGACGATTTGTCAGTTTTTCCAGGTTGCGTTCCTGGCTCGGCGTCAAGGTTTGGTCCACCAGCACCACATCGGCATGGTGCTCTTCGGCGCAGGCCCTGATCTCCTCCGCCTTACCGGAACCCACGAAGTATTTGGGATCCGGCCGGGGCCGCGTCGCCAGCACCAAGCCTACGCCCACCGTGCCCGCTGACGCGGCCAGCGCCTTGAACTCGGCCGTGTCATGGGGATCGACGGGGTGTCCGATTCCGACGCCCACCAAAATGGCGCGCTCGCCACCCCGGGGGCGTTCAAACAATTGCAGAGCGCCGCCCAGTCACTTCTATTGGTGACATTGCCGTCTGGGGTCGCACGCCAGAATGGACGTCATTCGACGATCGCCGGTTCCGTCACTTCGCCGTCTTCCCCGGTGGGCAACCGCACATTGCGGGCCGGCACCACGGTGGAAATAGCGTGTTTATAGACCATCTGGCTCACACTGTTTCTAAGCAGGACGACGAACTGGTCGAATGAATCGATCTGCCCTTGTAGTTTGATGCCGTTCACAAGATAAATTGAGACGGGCACGCGTTCTTTGCGTAGGGCGTTGAGAAAAGGGTCCTGCAGGGACTGGCCACGGGCCATGGGAGAGCTCCTTGTTTTTAGTGTCATTTGCATTGCCGCGTCACTTCCCTGTGGCACAAGGCAGATACCGATTACATGCTAGCACAGCCACCTCGAGCGGCCTAACACCGATTACCACTGTGAAATTCCGCCCTCGGATAGTGCATTCAATATTTGTGACGCGACATCAGGATGCGCAGAGTCGAACCATGTGGCGCCCTCACGTGCGCGTAGCCAGGTCAGCTGGCGCTTCGCGAGTTGTCGCGTCGCCGCAATCGCTTGCTCACCGGCTTCATCCAACCTACATTGTCCCGCTAAATATCGCCACACTTGCCGATATCCGACCGCACGCATCGACGGATGTTCCGCATGAAGATCGCTTCTTTCACGCAGGGCCCTCACTTCCTCGACAAAACCTGCCGCCAGCATCGCTTCGAAGCGCGACTGAATGCGTCCGTGTAGGATATTTCTGTCAAGCGGTGCCAGGGCAAATTCGCGCACGTCCACCCCGGCCAGCGCAGAGACTCGCGACCGCTGCAAGCGCGAGATGGGGTGTCCCGTCACTTTATACACCTCGAGCGCACGTTGAATTCGCTGTGAATCGTTCGCATGAATGCGCGCGGCAGCGTCCGGATCCACTACTGCGAGCTCCCGATGCATCTCGGCCCATCCTGCCATCGCGGCGCGAGCATCGATCTCGGCACGAACCCCTATATTTGCTTCAGGTAATGCCGCAATTCCGGCGGACAGTGCATGGAAATACAGCATCGTGCCGCCTACGAACAGCGGCTGACGCCCCCGTTGCCAGATGTCTTCCATGATCGCCGCAGCATCCGCCACGAATTCGCCCGCGGAATAAGTCGCGGCGGGATCGCGGATGTCGATTAAGTGATGTCGCACTTTCCGGCGAGTGTCCAGATCGGGCTTCGCCGTGCCGATGTCCATTCCTCGGTAAACCAGCGCCGAATCCACGCTCACGATTTCAAAGGGGAATTCGCGTGCCAATTGGATGGCGAGATCCGATTTCCCAGCCCCGGTCGGACCCATCAGCAGCACCGCGCCGCGGCGCTGAGATGCCCCACAGGGGGGTGCCCCGCGTAGCGGGCGTATGGACGCCCCGCCCATCAACGCCCGCGCATGAACAACCGATCGAGGTCGTTGAGCGACAGCCGCACCCAGGTCGGGCGGCCATGATTGCATTGATCGGCGCGCTCGGTACGTTCCATCTCACGCAGCAGCGCGTTCATTTCCGGTACTGTCAAATTGCGCTGCGCACGCACGGCCGCATGGCAGGCCATGGTGCCGAGCAGGTGGTTGATCGACTCTTCCACGCGCCGCGAATGGCCGGTTTCCACCAGGTCCGACAGCACATCGCGTACGACGCCGGCGGGATCGCGACCCACCAGCAGACTGGGGTACGCGCGCAATGCGAGCTGATCCGGCGCCAGCCGCGTCACCACGAATCCCAATGCCGCGAATTCGGCGGCATGCGCTTCCGCCGCCTCGGCCTGCGCCTGCGTGACGGGCAATATGTCAGGAACCAACAGTTGCTGCTGTGCCGTTTGTCCCTTCAATAATTTTTTCATGCTCTCGTACATCACGCGCTCGTGTGCGGCGTGCATATCGACCAGCACCATACCGTCCGCGGATTGCGCCAAAATGTAAACGCCATGCAGTTGCGCAATCGCGTAACCCAACGGAGCCGCATGATCCGCATGAGAGCCCGAACCCTCCGAGTAATGACCGGCAGCGGCGTCCGCCGGGAGTGCGGCGCCCGATCCATCGGCGACACCCGTCTGGAGAAAGCTGCGATAGGCATCGGCTCCGGGGTGCGGCGCTTTCGATGCCGGCAACACGAAATGCGCCTGTGCCGGCGGCGCACCCCGGGTATACATGGCGCTACCGGTCAACCAGTCGAGCGGAGCGCTGCCCGCCGATTCAGCCGTCGGCCGAGTGCCGGCAAGCACGCGCTCCACGGTGCGGAACAGAAATTCATGGATGCGGCGCGATTCGCGAAAGCGCACCTCCAATTTCTGCGGATGTGCGTTCACGTCCACCATGGTTGGATCCAGATCCAAATAGAGCAGATAGGCCGGGAATCGTCCGTTGAACAACACATCCTGGTACCCGAGCCGCGCGGCGCCGGCCAGCAATTTATCGCGCACGAATCGGCCATTCAGAAACGCGAACTGAAGATCGGATTGACTGCGTGAGAACGTCGGCAGCGCCAGCCATCCGCTGAGGCGAAGATTTTCCGTGTCGTGACGCAATTCGATGACATGGGCTGCAAAATCCTCGCCGCAGACCTTCGCCACCCGCGCCAGCTTCTCGGCCGGCGAATGCGCCGGCGGCAACGTCCAGACGCCTTTTCCATTGTGCGACAGCGTGAATCCCACCTCGAAGCGCGACAGCGCCAGGCGTTCCAACATGCGCACCACATGTTGGAACTCGGTCGATTCGCTGCGCAGAAATTTGCGCCGTGCCGGAACATTGAAGAACAGGTCGCGGACTTCCACACAGGTGCCGGCCGGGTGCGAGGCTGGGGTCGGAGAATTGAGCTCGCCATCGCGTGCCTCCACAGCCCACGCGTGCTCCGCCTGGGCGGATCGCGATATCAGCGATAGCCGCGATACCGAAGCAATGCTCGGAAGCGCTTCGCCCCGGAAGCCCAACGTCGCTATTCTTTCGAGATCGTCGAGCGACGCGATCTTACTCGTCGCATGTCGCGCGAGTGCGATCCCAATCTCCTGCGGCTGGATGCCCATACCGTCGTCGCGCACCCGTATCAAACCGCACCCACCGCGCTCCAGCTCCACATCGATGCGCCGAGCCGCTGCATCCAGGGAGTTCTCGACCAGCTCCTTGACCACGGACGCCGGCCGCTCGATAACCTCGCCGGCAGCGATCTGGTTGATGAGTTCGTCGGGTAAGACTTGAATCGACAATGGGGCGCCTCGCCTAACCGGCCGTGCGAATTGTTTATTTTCGCACAGCGCGCCCCGAAGATACGAACAAAGCGGGCCACGCGGTGTAGCTCACTGCGCCCAGCCCCACCGCGTCTAGCCGACTCGTCTAGTCGCCGGCACCGCCCCGGGCGGCGGCCGTGGCCAAGACCGGGCGCGGCGCCCCCGCGCCCGCGAGCTCTGCGATACGCGTACCCGCCGGCGGGTCGGCATAGAAATAGGCACGCACTCCCTGATGGATGGCGGCGGCCAGCTTTGCCTGCTGAGCGGCGCCGCGCAGGCGTTGTTCTTCCCGCGGATTGGAGATATAGGCGGTCTCCACCAGCATGGATGGAATGTCCGGTGATTTCAGCACCATGAAGCGCGCTTGCTGTACTTGCGGCTTGCGGATCTCGCCGACCTGATTCAGCTGATGCAACACATGCTCGGCGGCAACCTGACTGGCGCTCAAGGATGCCGACTGGGACAAATCCAACAACACCGAGGCCAGCACGTCGCCTTTGTCATCCAAGGACACGCCACCGATCAAGTCGGACGCGTTTTCGCGCTCCGCCAGCCAGCGCGATGCTTCGTCGGTGGCTCCCCGTTGCGACAGGATATAAACGGACGAACCATCGACGCTGCGATCGCGTATGGAATCCGCGTGAATCGATACGAACAAATCGGCTTGCTGAGCGCGGGCCCGCCGCATGCGATCACGCAACGGCACGAAGTAGTCGCCGTCGCGGGTCAACACGGCTTTCATCCCGGGTTCACTGTTAACGCGCTGCGCGAGTGCACGGGCGATGGCGAGCACCACGTCCTTCTCGCGAGTGCCGTTCTTGCCGATGGCGCCGGGATCTTCTCCGCCATGGCCTGCGTCGATGGCGATTATCAGGTCGCGAGCGTCCGGCCGCGCGTGCTCGACCTTGACCGGCGTATCCGCCGCTGCGCCGGTCAGATCGATGACCAGCCGATAGCCGTAGTGATTATTGGGTACGGCGAGAAAGCTTTTGGCGCGAATTTGCCGGGAGAGATCCAAGACGATGCGCAGTTCGCCGGACGGGCGCTTGGCCATCCGCACCTGCTTCACCGCCCCAGCCGCAGCGGGCGCCGCCCGGGCACCGCGGGCCAAGCGTGCGCCCGATACGTCCAGCACCACCCGATCCGGATTCCTGAGCACCGCCAAACTATGTTGCGCGCTGCCCGAGAGGTCGAGGACCACCCGCGTGCCGTCTGGACCAGCCCACAAGCGCACGGCCTGCACATCAACGGCATGCGCGGGCGCTGCAACAGCGAGCACAAACAGTAGCAGCGCGCCGACGAAACGGGATGAGGTGGCCATGGCGCAATAAGTTAACGCCTTCCACCAGTATTTTTCAAGTCAAATTAGACACATAGGAAGTTAAGCTAGTGTCATGCACTAGCTTCTCCAGCCACCGCCGGCCCCGCGCCGTCGACGCCTCCAAGCGCGCTTGCCGGGAATCTCCCGCGTAGCTCAGCGTCAACTGAAGGTCCGCCGGTGGCAGCGCCGCTCCGCCCTTCTCCGGCCATTCCACCATCAGCAGGCATTCGGTGTCGAAATAGTCCCGCAATCCCAACTCGTCCACTTCAACCGGCCCCTGCAGACGATACAAGTCGACGTGGATACAGGTGAGACCACCGGGCTGGTAGGCCTCGACCAGCGTATAGGTCGGGCTTCGGATCAACCCGTCGACGCCCAGCGCGCGCAGCAGCCCGCGCACGCACGTAGTCTTGCCCACCCCCAACTCTCCGTGCAAATACATCACCGCGCCGTCGCGCAAGCCACCCAGGTATGACCGCGCGAGTGCCGCGCCGAGCGCCTCGGTTGCCTGCGAATCGCCCAATGCCAATTCAAAATGAGATTCGGACATCGCCGTTTTCATGCACCGGTTCGCGGCGTTATCCATCATTATATCGGCTAATGCGTAGCTCCGATGTCGTCGAATCACCCCCACACGCCGCCCAACTGGTGGGGGACATCAAGCGCTGGGGCGCCGATCTCGGCTTTACGCGCATGGGCGTCGCCACCATCGACCTCTCGAGCGATGAAGCGCATTTTCGCGATTGGTTGCTCGCCGGATTCAACGGCGAGATGGAGTACATGTCCCGCCACGGCACCAAACGGTCACGGCCCGCCGAACTCTTGCCGGGGACGGTCAGCTGCATCAGTGCGCGAATGGACTACTGGCCCGGCGATGCCGCCGACGCGACCGCGGTCCTGGCGAACGGCGATTTGGCTTATGTCTCGCGCTATGCCCTGGGTCGTGATTACCACAAGCTCATGCGCACTCGCCTGCAGAAGCTCTGCGATCGCATCGCCCAAACCATGGGGCCTTTTGGCGGCCGCGTATTCGCCGACAGCGCCCCCGTGCTCGAAAAGGCGTTGGCCCGCAATGCCGGTTTGGGTTGGATAGGCAAGCACACCAATCTGATCGACAGCCAGGCCGGCTCTTATTTTTTCCTCGGCGAGATCTATTTGAATATCGAACTGCCGCCCGACGAGGCGAGCACGGCGCATTGCGGGAGCTGCAGTGCCTGTATGCCGGCCTGCCCCACCGGCGCCATCGTGGCCCCGTACCGGCTGGATGCCCGACGCTGCATCTCCTATTTGACCATCGAGCTCAAGGGCTCCATCCCGCTCGAGTTCCGACGCGCCGTCGGCAATCGGATTTATGGCTGCGATGATTGTCAGCTCGTTTGCCCATGGAACAAATTTGCGCGCCCGTCGCCAGAGCCGGATTTCGCCGTGAGGCACGGCCTCGATCACCCGGAACTCGTCACTCTGTTTGCGTGGAGCGAAACGGAGTTCGTGCAAAAGACGCGAGGCAGCGCCATCAGCCGCATCGGCTACGAGCGCTGGTTACGCAACCTGGCCGTCGCACTCGGCAATGCGCCGAGTTCCCCCGCGGTATTAGCCGCGCTTCGAGCGCGCGCGGACGCGCCTTCAGCGCTGGTGCGCGAGCATGTGCAGTGGGCCTTGGCCGAGCACGCGCGGCGCGATCGAGGCTAGCGAGCTTCGCGCTAAAGTCGCCGCCGCTGGACGGCGTCATCCGCGACGCTTCGTTGTACCCGTCAATTGGCCGACAGCAGACTGCTGCCGGTGGGATTGAAAAAATGCCGCCCGCGCCGCGTCTTGGTGATCTGGGTGAACAACAATTGGTAATCAACGTCGTTATTCACCGGGTCGATGGCCACGGAGTTGACGATGAGCAAGGGCGAGGCATCGTAGCTGTGGAAAAACCTCGCGTAGGCCTGGGTGAGTTTCTCCAGATAGCCGCGCTCGATATGCTGTTCATAACGGATGCCGCGCTTTGCGATGCGATCCACCAACACATCCACCGGCGCTTGCAAGTACACGACCAAGTCGGGTTTGGGCGCGTCCACGACGACGCGCTCATAGACGCGCTCATACAGCGCATATTCCGCATCATCCAGCGTCACGCGTGCGAACAAGCGGTCCTTGTCGAGCAAATAGTCCGCGACACGAATCGCGCCGAACATGTCCTCCTGGCGTACCTCTTCCAATTGACGCGCGCGCTGGAACAGGAAAAACAATTGGGTTTGAAATGCGGCCGCGCGCGGGTTCTTGTAGAAGCGCTCCAGGAACGGGTTCTGATCCGCCTGCTCGAGGACCAGCTGGCCGCTCAAGGATTGCGCCAGCCGGCGGGCGAGGCTGGTTTTGCCCACCCCGATCGGACCTTCGATAACGATAAATTTCTGCGGAATTGCGTTCACCATGTAGGACTCTTGTGCTACTCCAGAACGGAAATTCCGTCGCCGCTCACGCTCGACTTGAGATCCGCGACGCGTCCGTGTCCCGGAATCACGAGGGTCGGGGCAATATCGCAGAGAGGATACAGGACGAAGTTGCGCTCAGACACTCCGGGATGCGGCACGGTCAGGCCGGGCTCATCGATGGTTGCACCGCTGATCCAGACCAGGTCCAAGTCGAGGACTCGGGGACCCCAACGCTCCGCGCGATTGCGCCCTACAGCACGCTCGATGTCGAGCAACGCGTCGAGTAGTGCACGCGCCGACAATTGCGTCAGCAACCCCGCGAGTGCGTTGACGAAGTGCGGCTGATCCTGGGGGCCCATGGGCCGAGTGAGATAGATTCGCGAGCGCAGCTCGAGACGTGTGTCCGGCAAGGTCGCCAGCCGTGCGAACGCCTCGACTACCCTCTCACGAGGTTGATTGAGATTGCTGCCCACCGCGACATAGGCGGGGCGCCACAAAGGACGTGGGGGGAGCACCATACAGGTCGCTCGCCTAACTGCGTGCCGCTCCGCCGCGTCGACGCCGGCGCCGCCGCCGAGCCGGCGCTGCCGGAGCACCATCCTGAGCCGACGCAGCGACGGCGCTCGGCGCATCGGCGGGACGCGCCTGTACCAACGCGACGCGCTCCTCCTGCGGCAACAACTGCACGTCGGTCCACCACTGCGCCAATTCGGGATCGGCCACTCCCACTTCGGCGCGCAGCAACAGGAAATCGTAGGCCGCTCGGAACCGAGGATGCTGTAACAGACTCAAGGATTTGACGCCGCTGCGACGACTGAAGCGTGGCTGCAACATCAGCAGCTCGCGCATGGGAACGGCGAAGCGCCGCGGAATGGCTACCCGCGATTGCTGCGCTCTCAGCACCGTGTCGCACGCTTGCATGAGTTGAGCCAGATCGGGCGCCGGGCCCGCCTGCCGCTCGTTGAGCTCGCGCAGCAACGCCCCCCATAGCAAGACGGCAAAGAGAAACGTCGGTGTTACCGGCTTGTCGGCAGCGATGCGCGCATCGGTATTCGCCAGCCCCAACTCGAGCATCTCTTGCGCATAGGCATACGGCGGCAACTTCATCGCCGCGGCCGACATCGGAAACAGGTGTTCGAACAGTCCGTACTGCAGGAGTAACTGGAATGACTTCGCACCGAATCCCGAGAGGAACAACTTCAGGCACTCGTCGAACAAGCGTGCCGGCGGCACACCATCGAGTAGATTGGCCAGACGCCGGATGGGTTGCTCGGTACTGGCCTCGAACGAGAAATCCAGCTTGGCCGCGAACCGAACCGCGCGCAGCATCCGCACCGGATCTTCGCGATACCGTGTCTCCGGATCGCCGATCAGCTTGAGGCGGCGCGCCCTGACGTCACTGACGCCGTCGACGAAGTCCCATATCGAAAAGTTGTCGATGTTGTAATAGAGCCCGTTGGCCGCGAAATCACGTCGCCACACATCCTCTTCGATGGTGCCGTAAATATTGTCCCGCAAGATTCGCCCGGTGGTGTCGAACGCCCGGTGCGCGGGATCATCCTGCACGGTGACGGCGGTTGCCGACGCCGCTTCCTCGTCTTCGTCCTCGGCATCCTCGCGCTCCGGGGCGGCCGCCGCACGAAATGTAGCCACTTCGATGATTTCCTGGCCGAAATGCACGTGCGCAAGGCGAAAGCGGCGACCGATGAGGCGGCAGTTGCGGAACAGGCGGCGCACCTCGTCCGGCAACGCATTGGTGGCGACATCGAAGTCCTTGGGGGTGATGCCCAACAGCAAATCGCGTACCGCACCACCGACCAAAAACCCTTGATAACCCGCCTCTTTCAGGCGGTAAAGCACTTTCAGGGCGTTCGGCGAAATCGCGGCGCGAGAGATCGAATGCTCAGACCGAGGGATCACCACATGAGGGAATTGGGACGAAGGTTGATTCAAAAAAAGGGGTTCCGCTTGAGTCCAAAAAATTGGCCGCTATACTACCAGCCCTCTTGGGCCCGGGCGGCCTAAGATCAGCAAACACCGCTCCCTTCGTCTAGAGGCCTAGGACACGGCCCTCTCAAGGCTGTAACACGAGTTCGAATCTCGTAGGGAGCGCCATAAAATCAATGGGTTACGTCACAAAGAAACCCTTGTGTCCCCCACATGGGCCTGATGGAGGGAGGAAACGCCTAACAACCCGGCCATCTTGTATCGCGGTCTGGTCGGCTATCCGGGTCACGTGCGCCGGGCATGTCTAGGGTTATGCTTCGGCACTCATGACGACTCAATACGTCGCCTCGCCGCGATGATTCGCCGCAGGTCGGCAAAATCACGGACCGACGGGTGAAAGATCGCTTCGGAAATTCGCCCTGTTCGCTCGAAGTCGTCGCACTCGGCGAGATGCAGGCACAGAGCCGCCAGACGTGTCGTCAGATTCTCGCCCGCAACCAATCGCGTAACGGCGCGTTTGGCATGGTAGACGGCCCAACCCATCGGCGGCCACAAGTCTTCCGGGAACTCGTACGAGTCTCCTACCGAAAACATGACTCCTTCAGAGTCGGCCATCTTGTTGCATGCGCGTTCGGCCATCCATGGGTAAGACGTGGCGAACGGGATCTCTCGCATGAGATGGAACCGCAGCAGGTAGTCGTACGCGGTTCCCACCGTCGTCGCTCGCTCACACGTGCCCGGCGCGACCAGGGTCGGTGTGCCAGCAAGGCGCGGCTTCGGGAAATCCGCGATCAATCGATCTAGAACTGGCGACTGATTACGAATTAGCGACGAAAGGGACATCGGTGGCTCTGCGCCTCAATCGCCGCCAGCCCGCAACCTACCCTACGCGTACCGGCGCTAATGCACCGTCTGATCGAATAGCCACCTCAGCGAGCATCCGCCCACCCTCGTGATCGAAGACACGAACCGCTGCGAGGGTGCCGCTGGGGTTTCGCACCCAATCGGTGTGAATAAAACCGTGCTCTGGCAAGTGGGCGCGTAGTGCGTCTCTTGCTGCGTTAAAAGAGCTCAATTCTTCTTCCGTAAATTCATTGAGATCAATCATTGTGTTGTGCCTCCGTGCAGGTTTGTGAACATATCCGCCGTGATCCTTGCTTCTTAAATACTAGGCGCTCTCTAGGCGCAGCCCAACAGCCCAGAGGGTGAATTGAGACCAATGTCTCAGTCGCCGCGCTTTGCGGTCGGACGGTCGCTGGTAATAAGTGCTCATACGGTACCGACCATGCGATCCAACTGCATGGACGCCTACACCCCCTCTCTCGCGACAATAGCCGGATGATGCCGCCGCGCCCGTCTCTCACAGTCGTGAAGCTATCCGATCACTTCGGCCAGTCCGCGCGGCTGGCGCGAGTACTCATTTCGGCTTGGTATCTGGGGCAATCACGTAGCATTCGATAGCATGGCTGCTGGTCATCAACGCCTAAGGTCAACACGCAACCTCCAGGCGGCCGAACACCGCAATGGCGAAGTAGTGCGCAGGTTGCATTAGTGCACGTGTTGCACTATAGTCGCGTATGCCTACGGTGATGCGCTTTAGCCGGTCTCGAATCGCAATGTATTTCAAAGACCACGCGCCACCGCATTTCCACATCATTACGGGAAACTAATGAGCGTGTCGCGGTGGTTATCGAGACTGTGGCGATCCTGGCAGGCTCGGCCGATGAGCGCGATCTTGTCGAGGCGCTCAATTGGGCGAAGGAAAACCGGGCGACCTTGCGCCGCCTGTGGCGGCAATATTCGGAGTAACCATGCGAATCAATGAAGGCAAACTGCATCGAATGACCAGCGTCAAGGCCACGGGCGAGCACGCCGTGCGGCTGCGCTTCGAGAACGGCAAAACATTCAGCGTCGATCTGCACGGCCTCGTGCACCACTCGAAGGGGTTAAAGAGCTTGCGCGGTCAGCCGCTCTTTGCACGTGTCACGCTCGGGGAAGGCGGTCACAGCATCGAGTGGCCGGGCGACATCGATATCGGCGCGGATACGTTGTGGGAACTGGCCCTTGAGCAGAACGGGCGCGCGGATGCGGTGACGTTCATCCGCTGGCGGTGGAAACACGGACTGAGTTTGACCGCAGCGGCGGAAGCTCTGGGGCTCTCGCGCCGTCAGGTCGCCTATTACGCCAGCGGCGAGCACGTAGTGCCGCGCACGGTTCTGCTGGCGTGCAAAGGTTGGGAAGCAGACCGACAGGCCGCTGCGTAGCCCTGTTCCCGATGGACTACACGCCGCCGGCCCTCCGCGCGGCAGGGCAAGGCTACGCGGCGGCGACCCGCTGGACGGCGCTAACGCCAACCTTGAGCGTGCGTGCGATTTTGAGCCTGCCTGTGCCCTTTGCCTGACGAGTGAATCCCACACCTCGTAGCTCGCTGTAGAGCCGCCCAACGGACTTCCGAACCCGCGGGCATCAATATATCGCCGTGGCCGTCTGCTGCCTCATGGTCGCTCCTCGGGCAAAACCGGCTTAGCGGCTGCGGGTAACGCGTTGTGCGCTACCACCGGTCGCGCGTCGTGGGGCTCGAATCAATACCTCTGCGGCGATACCGAGTTTCGCATGCAATCGCCGGATCATCCCGATCGAGAGCGCTCGCTTGCGATTGAGCACCTCAGAAACACGGGTACGCGTACCAAGCAATGGCTCCAGGTCTTTGCGCGTCAGCCCCTGCTGTTCCATTCGAAATTGGATCGCCTCAATGGGATCGGGGCGATCAATCGGCTCATGCCGCGCTTCATAGGCGTCAATCAGCGTGGCCAGCACATCCAGGCGATCACCATTGGGCGTGCCACTCTTTGCGCCCCACAGACGCTTCACCTCTGCCATTGCAGCGCGATGATCCGCAGCGCTCCGAATAGGCTTGACATCAATCGCCATAGTCCACCTCCGTCACTTCAATTTGATCGTAGTCCTTGTGAGTGCCCAGCCACTTGATCCACACGATGCCTTTCTCGTAATCAATGGCAACTACCAGACGATAGGAGTTGCCCTTAATGTTAAACACCACACGATCCGCTGACACTATACTGGCTGTGGCGTACAACTTCTTGAGCTCAGCGCTGCTATGCCACTCAGCGTTTTGCGCCTCATGAAACCAGGCATCAAGGGCCGAGCTCAACGCACCTTGATCTTTGTGCCCACTGATGTCGAACAAGAAGGTTCGTGAGAGAAGTCGTCCAAGCGTCAGGACTCGGCGTATAGAAAAGTCATTCCTTTCGTGAGTTTCCCGTAAGGGCTACCCCGCCGCCTTCAACTCGTATTCAACCTTGATCGTTTCATAAGGGAATACCACGCCTTCTGCCTCCCGCTTAACAACCCCCGCCTTAACCAAAGCAGTCAAGTCCGCATGAACGGCTTTCACGTCACGATCGACAAGCTGTGCGGCCTTCCGAAAAGTCACAGGACCGGCGCCACATAACGCTTTGAGCAATTCCCAACGCTTGGCGGTAAGCACCTTCCAGAGCATCTGAGGGGTTGCGAAGCTGATACGCGCGGTTTTCCGAGGTATGCCTGACCTCCATGTTCTCTTCACATCAGCCATCACTTTATCGTGCGAGCGCACACTAAAGACTACCGTTTTCATGATCCCACCCTTTTAATGCTTGCCGCACGCGCGCGCCTTTTTACGGTGATAGGTCAATGCCGCGCCAATACAGAAGGTCAGCGAATCGACTGGTACGACATCGAATTCACTGAAGAATATCGCACGATCGCCCACAAATTTGAACTCCGCGGGAAACATCGTTCTGAACGTCTCAACGAGCGGGACCGCGATGACGCCGACAGATGGAAGAAACTTCTGTTACCACGAATCGACGACATCTTTCATTTTGGTTAGCAGAAAATAAAAAGCCCCGTTCAGATGAACGAGGCTTTTGCGATCCCTACCCGTAGGTTTCCACGGCAGGCACTCCATACGGAGCCGGTTCGGTACCTAGGCGCGACTTGTCAGTTGTGTATAGTCCGGATACCGACACGCATGTCCACAGGTGAGTCCATTTCGCTAACTGCGTCAAGCAGTTACGTATGCGCTGTTGCGGCGCAAAATACCGCATTTTGGGCTTCTGCCACGCGCGCGATACCGGAATCGCTGCAAAACAGCGTGACGAAAATCACGTGCCGGGTACACGGAAAGCGGGTAATATCCTACCTGGGCATAGCCCACGAGGTCTTCGCAAGAGGGCCGCCGCGAAGGCTCAGACTTAGGTCTGGGCCTTTGTCGTTTCTAGGCCCCGCGTTTTTCGCGTTCGACAAGCTCGAAGCAGCTGTACTTAGTGCCGCAGCTCGCGTGTTCGGTCGACTCTATTCGACATTCGATGAGCCGCCCTGCTTCCTTCAACTTCAAATAAGGCCGGTAGTTTTTGTCATACCCGCTGACCGCCATCGGCCACAAAAACAGGTCCGCGATCTGGGCCATCGGCGACGATTTATTCTTGAACCGGAGTTCGTAAAGGGTCCTGTGCAATTCCTCGGCGCTGAGCGGCCCATATGTGGTCGATGCTTGCGGATCGAACGGAGCGCCGGCCTTTCGCATATCCGCAAAATAGCCTGCCAATCTTTTTTCATCATCGCGACAGCTTCGTTCAGGCATCACGCGTAATTTGCGCAGGTCACGCCGCGCGTATTTAGCAGCTCTTTCCACCGCGATGCAGAATGCGGTCTGACATAGCTGCCACTGTCGGCGACCATACTTTGCCCTATATCGTCCGTCATAGCCTGGCCGATCAATTACACACGCGAGTCCGGTTACATTTATCGTGGTGAGTAGGCGCCCGAGGTCGTACATAAAGCGCTGATACTCATCCGTCTCGCGCTTTAGCCACCCAAAGCTAGCTGAACTGTGACGAATCTCAACGGAATGCAGCGGGTAGCCAATCGACCACCGGGCGCAAAAATCACTGTAAAGCTTGCGCGCCGGTCCCTCATCTTCTTCATTGATAAGGATGCCGCCCAAGGCGAAGAATTCCCGCGCCTTCGGGTTATACGCAAGCGGCTTGCGGTCTGGCTTGCGAGTGCCCGAATCATCCATGTAGAAATTCAAAACGCGCGCCATTGTGCAAGTGTGTCACAACTTACAACTAGCCGCCGCGATCCAGGTCATGCCGTTTATGCTCGCGGGCTGCATAACGGGCGGGCCGATGTCACTGCCCAACGGCCAACAAGGCGTCCGGATGATAGGGTTCATTTTGACGGTTGCCGCTTGCGCTTCCGCGCCTTTCTACGATGATAGGTCAGTGCCGCGCCAATACAGAAGGTCAGCGAATCGATTGGCACGACGTCGACCTCACTGAAGAATATCGCGCGGTTGCCCTCAAATTTGAACTCGGCGGGAAACATCGTTCGAAACGTCTCAATTAGGTTGGTTTGGCAGTGGAAGTACATGGCGTACCTGGAAGGCTCAGACTCCTTCCAGTCAATGCGAATCGTAGTCCCGCTGCTGCTCTGAGCTGTGACGTAGGCCGGCTCACCCCACTTGAGAGTTTCCTCGATCTCACCCACCGCCTCAGTTGAAGCCGCGGTCTTGAAGATGAGTTCGCGCAGTGTCAGGAGCTTGCGGCGTATCTTAGGAGGGTAGGCATCGAAAACCCGCGCAACTTCGGCGTTCGCGTAGGGCGTCACGAACTGACTTCGTTATGTGGCGGCGTCATACTGTACAACTCGAAGGAAATTGAATTACCGGTCATGAAGACAAAGATCTTAACGGAATCTCGGTCGAGGCGATGATGCGCGCTTCCGCGGAAACGTCTTGCTATGCAGATTCTCGACCAAACCTCGCGGACGGCGCAATGCGAAACAAAACGTGGAGTCTCCAACGATGACAATCAGACGGGCGCTGCGTGGATGGTTTACGTATCTCCGGGTCGGTCTGGTTTTGGTCGGCGTGCTGGCCTTTGGATGGCACGACAACGGCTACAACCATACGTTTCGGGTCAGCGTTCTCGCGGTGCTGATTACCTCTGTCTGTACGTTGTTCGCCTTTGGTTTCCGTTGCCCACGTTGCCGTTCCAGCCTCGTGCATAAGGCACCGACGATTTTGATGAAAGGATGCCAATTCGCCTGCCCGAATTGCGGAGTGAGCGTGGACGAACCTAGGGACAGTACTACCCATACGAAATGAAGTTGGACTTACTCGAGTACTTCGGAATCCGCGAATGCATTCGGGACAACGCGGCGAGCGACGAACAGCCCTGATATTTGCGTTTCGGAGTTAACTACTTCTCGTAGTCGACTTTCGCAGCACTTAAAATGCTTACCGGACGTCAGCACGTCATCGAATAGAAATATATTAGGGTGCAACGGCCTTGCGTTAGCCGCTCGCTGATCGACGTCGAGTAACGCGTGTAAAGCGTCGTAGCTCAGCCGGTCTCCACCCCCATGTGCCAATGTGAGCTCAGACACCTGCTCTGCAATATTAGAGTACAGGTAGTATCCAGTCATGTCCCAAGTATCGAAGTCTTCTATGAACAGTCTTTCTGCTTCTTTTATCGATTCCATCAGCTCAAACGATCTACGATCTTCCACCATAGCGCATTCATCAGAGGATCGAAGCCCTGACCCTGAGGTGATCGAGATCGCGACGCGTCGTCAATTCTCTGCAAGTGAGAAGCGGATCTCGGTCAAAGGTATAAAAGCCCATGGCGTGGAGCCGGCAGCCTTGCGAATGAGACACAATGACGCAGCGTAGGCGCGAGCTTCGGAAGTGGGGTCCGCGCCAGCTCGCCTTCGGTCAATGAGTCCGTGCCGCTCGTAGGCCCACTGAAACGTTACCCAGCGCCCTTGGACTTGGCCTCCGCTTCAGCAGCCCAGGCCTTGGTTCCCTGACATGTTTCCATGGCCCGCTTGTACGCTTCGCGTGCGCTGGTGCGAGCCACATAGTCCTGCTCTGCCTTTCCGAGGACGACGCCCCCAGCTCTTTTGGCCAACTCCAGAGCGTAGGTCACGGAGATATCGGCCGCCGTGAAGGCCTCGCCGGCCAGGTAGGACGAGCGCGCAAGCTGGCGCGTCACCAGTCCCAGCCGGCTATCGAACACATGCTGTGCCTGGCCGGCGGTCCAATTTTGCCGTTGCGCTGGCGGTGCGAAGTTGCGGGCACCGACGACAAAGAAAATGGAAGCCGCGAGGCCCGCTTCACCCAGGTGAAGGAACTGTTGATAGCCAGGGAAAGCGGGATCGTGCGGATCGGGGGCGAGCGGCGTCGGTCCGTAGCGCGCCATCAGATATTCCATGATCGCGATGGACTCGACCATCGTCACGTCGCCATCCACTATCGCGGGGATAAACCCAGCGGGGTTGATGGCCAGGAACTCGGTATCTTTCTCAATGCCGGCCAATAGATCCACCGGCCTCAGCCGATAAGCGATGCCCATCTCCTCCAGCAGCCAGACAACCCGGAAACCTCTCCCTTCCCCAAAAACGGTGATCATGTTCGCGACTCCTTCCCCACAATGGGCGGCTTTCGGCTTAAGACAACCTTCTGGCGGGCCGATCACGCCTACTCCTAATCATACGGCCATCGGCCTTCTTCAAAGATACCCTACGGCGACCGACGCAGTTATGTGGAGTACTACGCTCGGAGAGTACCCAAAACCGCGATCTTTGCCCCGTCGCTGCACATAAATGGCTCGTCCACATAAACGCAGTTATGTTGCGCTCGACATAACTGGACGATCGGCATGGATTCACTCAGCCAAAGTGATAGGCCGAGACCGCCTTGTCCCAGATTCTACCGCTGAAGCCGTGGCGGCCAACCTCACCGGAACCGGCGCCAACGGCGACCATGAGGGGCAAGAGATGCTCCTCGCGAGGATGGCAGGCGCGCGCACCGGGTGCTCCAGCCCACTGCGCCAGATGGTTTTCTCTCTCGGCCACGGGACCCGCGCACAACACCTGCGTCAGCCACGCATCGAACAACTCCGATGGACGCTTGGCACTCGGGTCGCCGAGCGACGAGAGATTGTGAAAGCTCAGTCCGCTGCCGATGATGAGAACATTCTCGTCTCGCAGGGCGGCCAGCGCCCTTCCCATCTCGATGTGCCGGGCAGGATCCAGCCCGGCCTGCATCGAGAGCTGCAGGATGGGAATGTCCGCGTCCGGAAACATGACCTTGAGCGGAATGAAGATGCCGTGATCGTAGCCGCGCTGCCGATCTTCACCCGTATCGATGCCCGCCGCGCCCAGCAGGCCGCGAACCCGTGCCGCGAGTTCGGGCGCCCCGGGAGCCGGATAGGTCAGGCGATAGGTATGCGGGGGGAAATTGTAGTAATCGAACAGCAGGCTGGGCTTGGCGGCTGCGAGCACAGTAGGCAGAGGCATTTCCCAGTGAGCTGACACCACCAGCAAGAAGTCCGGGCGAGCCGGCAGCAGCGACGGCACGCTGCGCAAATAGGCCTCCATCGCGACCCATCGGGTCGGGTCGTCGGCGGGCGGGTCCATGAAGAAGCAGGGCCCACCGCCATGGGGTATGTAAATCGCCGGTTGACGCATCACCAATCCCTCGGGTCATTCACGCGTGTACGACTCGGGAATCTGCGGATTCTCACCCGCTTTGCCCCACAAAATGATTTCGTTACCCCACGGGTCGCGGAAGGCATGGTTGTACCCGTTGAATTCCTTCCAATAATGGCGTCGCCATAAGATGGTGGCGCCCAAGCGTTCCGCGTCGTCGAGTATTCGCTCCGGGGTGTCGTCGTCACTGACCAATATCCATACTCGAGGCTGGCGGCCCTCTCCTCCATTCAACCGCCGGGGCTCGACGCCCGCGGGCGAGGGATGAGGCCGTGCGTTGTCAGCCTTGAATATGCCGAGATGAAGGTTGCCGATCGGGGTATCGTTGCCTTCTTTATCGCGACAATATCCGCCGGGGACCATCCGATGGTAGATGCCGTAGGGCCGTGGGTCGTTTTGCCAACCGAAAACGCTGGCATAAAAATCACCCGCCGCGGCCGGATCATCCGACGCGAGGTCGACGAAAATCAACGTATTGGGGTTGTTCATGGCGGGCGATCATAGCGACTTGGCTTGGTCCGATCTTGTTACCACGCGCATGAGGATGCGTGTTTGCGCTCCGGCAATATCCAGTGCGCCCATCGACAAGATGCGGACGACAATACGGGTAGACTTGAACGCAGGACGGTGCCCAATGCATAACATCAATTTGCCATCATGGGCGATAGAGCGCGGACGGACTCTCAACCATTTCACTCGTATCGACACCACACGCTGCGCCCTGCTCGTGATCGACATGCAGAACGCGTTCTTGACCGAGGGAGAGATCTTCGCCAACCCGCATGCGCGCGATATCGTGCCTCACGTCAATGCCCTGGGGAACGGTGTGCGGGCGGCCGGGGGCGCCGTCGTGTGGACGCGGCAGACCATTTCCGACCATCCGGCATTCGCCTACGCCGACTGGCAATTCGATGACAGCATTCCCGCGGTCAAGGCGGCGAAAGAGGCGCTGACCGACGGTGCATTCGGTCATGGATTGTTCGACCGCATGGAAGTGCACAGCGACGACATCGTGTTGAACAAATACCGCTATAGTCCTTTCATTCTGCCCTCCTCGACGCTCGACGACATACTCGAAGACCGCGGGATCGACACGTTGATCGTCACGGGTACCTTGACCAACTGCTGTTGCGACTCCGCCGCCCGCGACGCCAACATGCTCGGCTACAAAGTTCTTTTCGTATCGGACGCCACAGCGGCGGTCACCGACGAAGAGCACAACGCCGCACTGTTGAACCTGGTGCTGATGTTCGCCGATGTGCGCTCCACGGCCGACGTGCTCGGCCTCATCGCGCGATCCATGCCGGCGGCGCCTCGTGGTTGAATCTCCCATCCCCCGGTTACCCGGCACGCATGATGTCAGCGCGGCGGATGCCCGCGCGCTCGAGGCCGCCATCGATCTCGATGAGCTCACGGCCTTGGTGCTCGCTCTGTGCAACATCCCGGCGCCGGTCGGGCACGAGCAGCAGGCCGGGCAATTCGTCCATGATTGGCTCAACGCGGAAGGATTTTCGCCGCGCAAGGTGGGCCTCGTCGAGCATCGCTTCAACGTCATCGGCCGTTACGGCGGGCTTGGGCGTGGCCCGAACCTGCTGTTCACCGGCCACCTGGATACTCAGAGCCCCCTCTACGACGACACTGACCGTTACTCTTTCAAACCCGCCACCCTAGCCGACCCGCAGTGGCTGACCTCGTGGCTGGAGGACGGCATCTTCAGAGGGCATGCGGTCACCAACGATCGCGGACCGCTGGTGTGCACCCTGCTGGCGGCGAAGGCGCTGAAGAAAGCCGGCTTGCAACTCAGCGGCACTCTCTATGTCACCGCCTGTCCCGGCGAAATCGGCCCGGAGCCGGCCGAGGAGTGCCAGGGCGTGTCATATGTGGGAAAGGAGCTGGGTGCGCAGTACATGTTGACCCATGGCGGCGTCGCGCCGGACTACGTGATTGTCGCGGAGGGCACGGACTTCGGCGTCAATTGGGTGGGATGCGGCTACGCGTACTACCGCCTCACGCTCTCGGGCGACCAGGTCTTCACGCCTCTGCTCGAGCATCCCGCGAGCTCGAGCCAGCATCCCAATCCCATCGTGCGGATGGCCGGGCTCATCGAGGCGGTACAGCGATGGGCGCGCGACTATGACCAGCGCTTCCGCTACGAGGGTGCGGGCGGGACGGCGGTTCCGCGCGTGCAGATCGGCGCGATCCGCGGTGGCAATCCGCTCAACATGGGTGCGGGCAGTGAAATCTGCTCGCTCTACCTGGAGGTGATCCTGACGCCGAATCAAACCATCGGTGCGGTCGACCGAGACCTGAAGGCCGCGCTGCGTGGCGCCGGCTTCGATCGGGATTTGAGCATCGAACCCTATGTCGTGCGGCATGGCTTCGAGGCGGACCCAACCCAGGTCGCTCCCATCCACCAGGCGTTGAATCGCGCGCATGAGCTCACGCGAGGCGGGCCGATTGCAATCGCCCATCCGGTCTATTCGAGCATGTGGCGGGATCACAACGTCTTCAACATGAACCGCATTCCGGCTGCCGTCATGGGGCCGGGGCGATGGCAGCCGACGCCAGAGGAATTCGCGAGTTGCGTCAAACTCTACGCGCTCGCGGCATTGAGCCTGTGTGGGCGCGTATGACTGAAAGCGCTGCCGGACGCGAGTTGCGGTAACGCGATCTTTCGCGTCTGGCCAACTTCCGTGCGTGTAGAGACCAGACGCGCCGCCGGAGTGTTTGCGACCATCGAGACATGCAACGTGCGTGGTCTATTTTCGCGGTAGTCTCGCTGTTCTTCTTCTTCCTGACGGCGGCGACTTTCACTTCACTCGGCGTCGTACTGTTCACGATGGCGTCGGAACTGCATTGGTCCAAATCGGCCGCGGGATCCAGCTTCGCGCTGCTCGGCTTGACCTGTGGTCTCTCGAGTCCCCTGCCCGCGTTGCTGATGAAGTGGATCGGCACTCGCTGGACGCTGGTCCTCGGCGGCGTGACGCTGGCGGTCGCGTTCGCACTCGCATCCACATCGCACGGCCTCGTTGAATTCATGACCGCGACCGCCTTGATGGGCGTGGGCTTTACGCTCGCCGCCAACATTCCCGGTGTGTACCTGCTGGCGACCTGGTTCCCTGCACGCGCCGGCCGCATGATCGGTCTTTACTTCATGGCGGGCGGCCTCGGCGGGGTATTCGGGCCGCTGGTGGTCAATGCCATCGTGCAGGCCAACGGTTGGCGCTTCAACTGGCTGATCATGGCACTCGTCGCCGGCGCTCTCGGCATCCTGAGCGCCCTCGTGGTGAAAGACGTCACCCCGGTCACGAAGGTGGAGGAAGTCGCCGCGGCATCGGCCGCACCCGCATCGGCCGCACCCACTGCCCCGACTCGAGGCGGCGCCGCCGGATGGACGGTACTGGGCGCCCTGAAAACCCGGCAGTTCGCCATCATCGCCATCACCATGCTCATCATTCAGACGGTAGTGACGACCATCCACGGCTTGCTGGTGACGCACTTGGCCGACCTCGGCTCATCGACGGCATTCGGGGCGCTCGTCATGAGCATTCTCGGATTCACCGACTCCCTCGCCAAGGGAGCCGCGGGCACCCTTGCCGACCGCATCGGCGCCCGCCGCCTCTTCGTCTCAGGGATCGTCCTGCTGTGTCTGTCGGTCGCCCTGCTCGGCTTCGCCGGCTCACACACCATCGCCTGCGCGTTCGCCATCGTGTTCGGAATCGGCTGGGGGGCGAGCTGGCTGGCCGCAAATCTCCTGTTGCTCGGCTATTTTGGGCCGCACATCGTCGCACCGATGGTGTCGGCGGCCACGCTCGTGACCACCGCCGGCATCATCGGACCGATAGCGGCAGGGATGGTCGCCGACGCCACCGGCACGTTCGTGCCCTTCTTCTATCTGTTGGCCGGACTCATGCTCATCGCCGCATTCGCCTGCGCCGGCATGCGCCCGCCGGTGGTGGCGCGCCGCGACGACGACGCGTCGCTGTCGCTGCCGTTGCAAGAACGAGGACAATAACTTTTTTCGAGGGCCGCGTGACTCTCGGGACAGCGCGGGGGTCCCTACGATAACCCCTCAGATCACAGTGAATTCAGAGGATTGTCGTGCCGATCGGCGCCTAAGGCTCCGACGTCCAGGACTTGCCATCGGCATAGGCCGCTTCCAGCACATCGAGGCGCCTCTTTTCAAAGCGCTCGACCGCAACCGCGCCGGTCTTGGAGAATTGCATGAGGCCGTCAGCGGCGGGTGTGTAGGCAGGCCATGCCGGCAAGCCTGGGCCATTGGGGTTGCCGGTCCGGGCGAAGTTGGCCCAATAGTTCTGCATCGTTTCGGCCATCGCCGCGTCCCGCGCCGACCAGGGCTTCGGCCATCTCGGGTCGGGGTTGCTGAACACCATCTCCATTTCGGCGTCGTGACCCGCGCCGGTCTTGGTCGAGGTCGCCGCGTCCGGCACATAGGCGTAGTGGTAGAGCCAGGCGGCGGCGCCGTGTTGCGCCGCTTGTCGAGCGCGGAATCGGGCTGGCTCGACCATCGCCGCCTCGCCCCAAAGCTTGGCCACGGCGGCTTTCCGATCGAGGTCTCCGGCCATGTAGAGCGACAGTGCGACGTTCCCCCGCTCGCCCAGGCTCTTAAGGAATGCTTCGTCAAGGCCCGGCAGCCAGCGCAGCAGGCTTTCTTCCTGGCTGTTGGCGCCGACGAGATAAGGAACCTTCACAAAGGCCCCGGCGTGAAACGCGTCGTCGGTGGAGGCGGTGACGACGGTTCCGTCGATCACCGGTGAGGCCACGGTGGTGACGGGCCCGCCCCAGACCTTGCCGGGTGGCAAGGCGCGCAAGGCGTCGACGTCGTCATCAGGGACGCCCGCTGCTCTCGCCCAAGCGGCGCCCTCGGCTTCAGCGGCGGCGAAGGTCTTGAGATTGTTGCTTGGGCCTCCCGATTCCGAGATCGCCTTGGCGAATAGACCCTTGGCCAAAGGCGAGGTCATCAGGAAATTCACCGAGGAGGCGCCGGCTGATTCACCGAAAATCGTGACGTTCGCAGGGTCGCCGCCAAAACCGGCGATGTTGTCCTGCACCCACTTGAGGGCCGCCATCTGATCGAGGAGGCCGAAGTCGGCCACCGGACGATCCGCTTGCTCACGGCGCAGGGCCGGATGAGCGAAGGTGCCGAAGCGACCGAGCCGGTAGTTGAACGTGACGAGGACCACGCCCTTCCTCGCGAAGGCAGCGCCGTCGTAGCTCGGGAAGGATCCAGCTCCCATAATGAACGCGCCGCCGTAGATCCACACCATCACAGGCAGTCGGGCGCTATGAACCTGCGGTCGCCAGATGTTCAGATAGAGGCAGTCCTCGCTGGTCGGATTGATGAAGCCCGCCCCCGGCGGCGACTGCATCGGCTCCTGAACGCAGTCAGGACCAAACCTCGTGGCCGACCGGATTCCGGGCCACGGCGTAAGGGGCGCGGGGGCTCGCCATCGCAGGTTTCCCACCGGCGACGCGGCGAACGGAACGCCCAGGAAAGTCGAGACACCAGCCTGGGTCGCGCCCTCGATGGAGCCGCCCCTCGTCTGTGCAACCGGCCCGGCGAAGGCGGTAGCGTTCCAAGCCATGACGGCGAGGAACATTCTCGAAAACCGGGATGAGATCTTTGCGACTCCCTACGCGGGTCCCGTAGGGACGCCGATCACCTGGTCGCCTTTGGCCCACAGTCGATGCATGAGACGATCGTATTTCTTGTCGTCGTACAAGGTGCCGGTGTGCAACGTGCAGCGATTGTCCCAGACCAACAGATCGCCCGCGCGCCATTGATGGCGATACACAAACTTATCCTGTGTGATGAATTCGACCAGTTCGTCGATCAAGCGCAGCGCCTCGGTAGGGTCCATGCCGACGATGCCCTTGACGGTACCGGTGCTCGCCCATAGCGCGCGCCGGCCGTTTGCCGGATGCACGCGAATCAGCGGATGAAACACGTCCGGGTTCTGTGCTTTCAGCTCATCGCTCAATTCCATCCGCCCGTGTTCGCGGTTCGCCATGAACATCTGGTAGCTGTGATGCACCACCAGCGGGTCGAGGGCGCGGCGTTTCTCCTCCGGCAACGCATCGTATGCGGCGCACAGATCGGCCAATAGCGTATCCGACCCCACGGGCGGCACTTCGACGCCGTACAGCATGGTCGCCATCACCGGGATCTGCTTATAGGAATAATCGGTATGCCAACCGACGCCGTCGTTGTGCGCGCCGATGGGCTTGCCATCGACGATCTTGTTGGACAGGATATAAATATTGGGGAATCCCGGCAGCGTGTATTGCTTCAAGGTATGCCCTTCCGGCTCATTGAAACGGGCGATGAAGCGCACCAGATCGGCCGGCGCCATGTGCTGATCCCGTAGCAGGAGGGCGCCATGTAAGTTGAACGCGTCGACCACGCGGTCCAGCGTCTCATCGTCGCTTGCCGCCAGATCGAGCCCCGAGATCTCGGCGCCGAAGCCGGCTTTCAATTCGCGGATGGATAGTTCCGGTCGAGGGTTCATGATGTCTCTCAAAATGGTTTGTCACCGGCCACGGTGACTCGAAATCCAGACCTCAGTTCAGGAAAATAATCCCACACCGCCTGATGCCAGGTGCAGCGGTTATCCCAAAACGCCACCGAACCCGCACGCCAGCGGAAGCGAACGTGAAAATCCGGATTGGCGCAATGCTGGTAGAGGTAGCCCAAGATCGCAGCGCTCTCGGCTTTGCCGACACCGATGATGTGGGTGGTGTAGGACGGGTTGACGAAAATGAGTTTGCGGCCGGAGACCGGATGCGTGCGGAGAATCGGGTGGCTGGCGCTGGGATACTTGCGATCGAGATCGGGAAAGAGCGGACGATACACATGGTCCGCGTCGTGCATGGCGTTCAGTCCGTCGAGATAGCTTTTCATCTTCGGGGACAACGCGTCGTAGGCGGCATACATGCTGGCAAACAGCGTATCGCCGCCCACGTCGGGCACGATGGGAATGTAGAGAATGCTGCCGAGCGGCGGCTCGACATCGGCCGTCAGATCGGAATGCCACGACTCGCCCGCAACGAACTTCGAGTTGGCATCGGCGTGAATGGCGACGATTTCGGGATGCTCGGGCAGACCCGGGACGCCCGAGTGAATGGCCAGACGGCCGAAGCGGCGACCGAACGCCTTGTGAGCGTCGTGCGACAGCCTTTGCTCGCGAAAGAAAATCACCTGATGTTGGATGAGCGCCGCATGGATGGCCTGATACTGCGCATCGCTCAGGGGCCGATTGAGATCGACACCGAAAATTTCGGCACCGATCCGGCGGGTCAACGGTTTGACTTCAATGACGTCGGAGATCATGACTTTAGAATCCTTCACGGTGATCGTTCTGTCTTGCCACAGGGCGCCCGAGATTTTGACGGCCCTCGAGCGGTGACGCGGAAAGGGTTACGCGTCACGCGACCATGGTCGGCGCAGCCACCCCTGCCGCGTACCGCTTTTCCGGAAGCCGCAGCAATGCCGCGGCAACGGCAGCGAGCAGCAAGATCACGGCACAGCCGGCGAACGACGACTCGAAGTGTCCCGTGAGATCCGCCACCGCGCCGACGATGGCCGGCCCTACCACCGAAATCGTGGTGAACAGCTGATTGGCGCCAAAGATCTTTGCATAATTCCTCGTTCCAAAATATTCCTGCAGCGTCAATGTCGTGCCGAGGAACACCGTGCCATAACCGCCGCCCACGCCGATGGCGAAGATCAGGAGCACCCACCGGGACCATCCAACAGCCAAGGCCACCATGCCGACGGCCTGCAGGGCCAGTCCCACGACCAGCAGCATCTTGACACCGACGCGCCCGGCAATCCCTCCCATCAAAATCGGAAAAGCCGCATGGCACGCCGATTGGACGCTGAAGGTGACCACCGCCACAGCGGTGCCGATGCCGATCAGGGTCAAATACGAGACGGTAAAGGCATTGACCGTGGAGGCGACCAAATACGTGGCGGCGATACCGCAGGCAATGATATAAAATTGTGGTGTCCGCAATGCCTCGGCCAGCGTCCAGTCGGTGGTGCCGGACTTCGTGGCGTCATCGCTCGACGGCCGCTCGCGCACGACGACGACTGTAACGACTCCGATGAAGCCCATCAGACCCAGCATGAACCACCAATAGAATCGCCAGCCGCCGCCGGCAACGGCGGTCTCCACGACGGTCGGCCAAACGCCGCCCCCCAGACCGCCGAAGGCCAAGTAGCAACCGAAGACCAGCGACCGGCGACGGGTTTCCCAGCCGCTCAAGATGTGCAGCGCGGGCACTGCGCCCACCAGGCTGAAGCCGATTCCCAACAGCAGCGCCGCCATATCGTAGGTGAACACGGTGTGGCAAGCCGCCATGAGGCCATACGCGACCATCAGCACCAACACCCCCACACCCAGGGTGACCTTGGCGCTCCAACGCCTGATGAGCACCGCCGGGAGGACGCTGGACAGACCGGCCGCGAGAGCCAGCAGCGTGAAGCCAAAGCCCGCCTGCCCCCAGGACAGGTGCAATGCCGCGATCATGTGCGGCAACACGACGCCCAGCGAGGAAAACGTCGAGCCCATCATGACGAGGTAGAGAACACCCACCGCCAGCAGCATTCGAAGGGTGACCCAGGAAATCGGCATGCGGGTCGAGAAGCGGCCGTTACACAATCGGCCAGCGAGCGGTGATGGACAGTCCCGCGCGCGCCAGGATGGCTGCGCCGGCTGCCTGGGCATCGGCGTAGAGTTTCTCCTCGTCGATCTTCGTGCTGTGATAATCCTTGACGACTCGATCGCCGTCGACCCACACGCTATGCACGCCGCGTCCGTCGGCCGACCATACCAGTTGATTGACCACATTGAACAACGGGCGCCACTCCGGCCGATGCGTATCGTGCGCGACGAAATCGGCTTTCTTGCCGACTTCCAGTGAACCGATCTGGTCGGCCATCTGCATCGCTCGGGCGCCGTGCAGCGTGGCGCAGGTATAGGCAAGCTCCGCCGGAAACAGCGTTGGATCCCGCCGGGCATCCTTGAACAAGCCGGCTGCCAGATAGGTGGACCGCATGAGGTCGTGATAATTGCTGTTGTTGCTGCCGTCGGTGCCCAGCGTGACGGTGACGCCTTGCTGCTGCATCTCAGGGAATCGCCCTACCGACGTAGCGCCATACGCGCCTTTGAGGGCGCTGCTGGCACAATGCGACACGTTGCCGCCGGCGGCCGCCAGCAGCGCCACTTCGGCATCGCTGAGGTGCACGGCATGCGTGAGGGTGACGTTCGAATCCAAGGCGCCGAGTTCCGCCAGATGCTCGAGCGGTCGGTGGCCGTACTTGGCGAGATACCAATCAGGATCGGCCTTGACCGGACTCATGTGCGCAGCAACCCCGACGCCGCGCTCATCGGCCATCTGCTTGGCCGCGCGCCACAACGGATCGCTGCAGGTCATGTGTCCGATCAGAATGGGCCACGCCGCGATGCGCTGCCCCTCGGTGGCGGGATATCGCGTCAGCTCGGCGGCAAGTAACTCGATCGCCGCGTCCGTGGCAGCCGCCGGATAATTCTGCGCCGCGGGGTCGAAATCCCATGCCCACTGACCGACGCGGGCACGGATACCCATTTCGCTCAAACCGTCGACCACCGGGTCGAGGAAGCGAATCGTGCCGGCCTCAAGAAAGCAGGTCGTGCCGGAGCGCAACATCTCGAGCGCTGCCATTTGGCTTGCGAGGCGTTCGTCCGACTCCGTATACGCCATGTGGATGGGCACCAGCCACTTGAACACATTGTCTTCGAAACCGGCATCGTCCGGCACCACCCCGCGGGTCAGCGGCTCGCCGGTGACATGCACGTGAGTATTCACCAAGCCCGGCGTAATGACGAAACGGCTGCCGTCGATCACCTCCCGAGCCACATACTCACGCGTCACATCGGCCGACTTGCCGATCGCGGTGATCCGCGAGCCACGGACGGCCAACGCGCCGTCACGAATGATGCGACGCTCGCCATCCATGGTCACCAGCAAGGTGTTGACAATCAGCAGATCGACGGGCATCGCACCGGCGGGATGAACCGTGCTCAAGCCTGCTGCCGCACTGCCATCGGCGACAACTGCGACGCGGCGGCAGTGCGGCGGACGGGAGCACGCATGAAGGACACCGGGACAGCCAGAACCACCAAGAACGCGGCGAAGACGAGAAAGATCGGCACGAAACTCCCGACGCGATCGGCGATCATCCCCGCCGCCAGGGGCCCGGCGGCGGCAGCGGTACTCACCAACCAGACGATCGAGAGAATTTTCGCCCCCGTGGTCCCACCGAAAAAATCCAACAGCACGACGGTGCCGGCCACATAGGCCAAGCCCCAGCCCACACCGAACGTGATCGCGCCGGCAACTTGCAGCAGGCCGCTGCCGGCATAGGCCAGCAAGACACTGCCCAGGGCCTGGCAGAGCAGACCGGCGGCGAGAATGTAGGCCGACGGTATGAGTTCGCACAAGCGTCCCGCACCGCCCTTGACCACGGTGGCCGCGATGGCGATCACGCTCAGCGTCACTGCCCCCGCGGCGGGCGTTGCGCCGAGGTTGACCAAGTGGGTCACGACGACGCTGGAGTAAGTGGTCACCGTCGTCATCGTGAACGTCATCGAGGCCGCCACCAGAAAGAACTGCCACGTGAAAATTGCGGCCCGTGAACTCCACCGAGCATCGGCTTTCTCGTCCCGCACGACACCCATCGCCGTCCGCTCATCCGGCAGACTCGAATGCTCCCCCGGCTTCGAATGGCCCGGATTCGCATGACTATTGCGCTGAACGTCCCGCACGAACGCAAGACAGTAGACCGCGATCACACCGGCCGCCACGGCCATCCACCGCCAATGACCGCGCCACCCGCCGTGGCCGCTGACGATGGCCTCGACGATGAGCGGTCCGCACGCCGCCCCGAGCGCGCCGAACATGAGGTAGTAACCGATGACGCGCGACGTGCCGATCTCGAACCACTCCGCGAGCAAGTACACGCCCGGCATATTCCCGGCCAGCGAGAAGCCAATCCCCAACAGCAACATGGACAGGTAAAACGCCGCGATGCTGTGCGACCCGGACGCGATGACGAATCCCACGAGTAGCAGGACGCAGCCGAGGACCAGGGTGGTGCGTCCGCCGAACCATTTCAAGCACACCGCAGGCAAGGGACTCGACAAGCCGCAGGCCAGCCCGAGGACGGAGAAACTGAAACCCGCGGCGGTCATGGTCCAATGCAACTCCGTCACCATGGTGTAGAGCACGACGCCGAGCGAGGTGAAAGTCGATAAGTTCAAGAAAAAAAACGCCAGCGAGACGGCGGAGAAAACGAGCCACTTGTTAACGAGTGGGTGATCCATGGATAAATTTCGCATTGTTCAGCCTAGAGGGGTGTTGCGCAAATCGTCTTGCCTGAAGACGCACCGGCATTTGCCACGGTCGCGGCCTTTCCCCACGTATCTTAGATACGGGTGAACGCGGGATAAATCTACAAGGAAGCGCGACAAAATGACAACGTCCTCTACTCTTCGGTGGTTCATCACGGGCGTGAGCTCCGGATTGGGGCGCGCTCTTGCCGCAGCCGCCCTCGCACGGGGCGATCAGGTCACCGGTACGGTGCGATCGGACGCTGCGCGCCTGGCCTTCGCCGGCATCGCTCCCGGTCGCTCGACGGCCAGGCTGCTCGACATCACGGATGAAGAAGCCATTCGGGCGACCATTGCCGCGACCGAGGCCGACGGCGGTATCGATATTCTCGTCAACAATGCCGGCTACGGTTTGGTGGCCGGCGTCGAAGAGGCCAATCTCGCGGAAATTCGCGCGCAATTCGAGGTGAATGTGTTTGGCACGCTCGCCGTCATCCAGTCCGTGCTGCCGTTCATGCGGGCCCGTCGGCGCGGCCGCATCATCAACATCAGCTCCGTATCGGGTCTCGTCGGATGGCCTAGCCTCGGCGTGTATTCCGGCAGCAAATTCGCGCTTGAAGGGATATCGGAGACGCTGGCGCTCGAGGTCGAGCCCTTTGGCATCCACGTCATGTTGGTGGAACCCGGCGGTTTTCGTACGGAATTCGCCACGGGCTCGCGCGTCGAAAGCGCACGGCAAATCGACGACTACGATGCGACCGTCGGGGCCTGCCGCCGCATCCTCGCCACGCACGCGGGGCATGAACCCGGAGATCCCGCCAAGGCCGCACAGGCCATTCTCACCCTCGCCGACACACCCAATCCCCCTCTGCGGCTGTTGTTGGGACGCGATGCGATAACGTATGCCACCCAAAAATCCGCGGCTCAGTGCGCCGAGCAGGCGGTATGGACCGCCGTGTCGCTGGCCACCGATTTCGTCGCGCCCGATCCCGGGTGAGCCTTTACATATTCCAACATTGCATGCCCCATCCGTGACCATGGAAAGGGCAGCCAAGCACCATTGCGCGTCGACCGCCGCAACGCGCGCGGCGTTTCAGAATGTCACCGCTGACCGCGACATGGGCCGAGGTCCGCGCGATTGTTCAAAAATCGGCTATTTTCCAGGCTCATTGCGGCGGGCACCGCCACCAATCGACGCGGCCGCCCATCGGGTCGGCGCACCCCTTATCGTGGCACGGCTCTTGCTGCTGCTGAGTGAGCAACAAGCGATGCGGGGAAGGCATAACTCATGGGCCAGTAGGGGTTAGCGATGAAAACTTGGAAACGCTCCGTCGATACGTTTGGCAATCAGGATCGCGAACGCGTTTGGCAAGAAACCCTTCAGCAGATTTCGCTGCCGGCGACGCGCCTGCAGGATCATGACGGATTTCACGGCGACGTCTCCAGTCTCACGTCCCCTCTCGGCATCGAGTTCTCGCGGGTCTCGTCGTCGGCGCAGACTCTCTCCGGCGTCTGCGTGAATCCCAAGCGCTGGCTGTGGTTGGCGTTGCCGCTGGAAGGCGAATTCGTGCTCGACGAGGGCAACGTGGCCTTGCGGCGCGGCGACATTCTTTACGGTCCGACGGGATGCAACTCGACGCTGCGGCTGCCGAATCATTTTGTCATGCTGTACCTGAGGATTCCGCAGACGATTCTGCATCCGCGCCTGCTCAACCTGGAAGTCTTGCGCCTCGGCACGCTGAGCGGGCAGGCGGCTATCACGCGCATTTTCAGCCGCTTGCTGCAATCCATCGTCGATGATCTGGATGAATTGACGGCCGAGCATATCCGCCCCATCGAAGTGGCGATTTCGGAATTCGTGATCTCGTGCCTGGCGGCCAGTTCGGCGATGAGCAGTTTCGATGCGGCCGGGGCCAGCAACTTTCACCGCATCTGCCAAGCCATCGAGCTGCAGCTCGGCGACGGCGACTTCAATCTACAACAGCTGTCCGATCAGCAACGCGTCTCGGCGCGCTATATCCAGAAGCTGTTTCAGACCGCCAAGATGAGCTTCAGCCAATACCTGCGGCAGCGGCGGCTGGAGCACTGCCGCTCCGATCTGGCAAGCACTGCTCATCGCAATTTATCGATCAGCGAGATTTGTTTCCGCTGGGGCTTCAATGACGCGGCGCATTTTAGCCGCTCTTTTCGCTCCGACTACGGCGTTACGCCGCGAGCCTACCGGCACAATCGCCGCGACATCGCTGTATCCACGCACTAGACGGCGGGAACGTCAGACCCGTCCCTTGCGCACGGCCTTATAGGCCTCCCACCCGGGTCGATAGCGGTCGACCAGCCACAGGTTGAATTGCCGCTGCGCGCCCTCTTGCCAGGAATAACGGCCCCTGGGGGCAAATTGCGACTTCAGGCCCTGCTGCACCAGCGCATCGACGTGCAGGTCCTGCTGGACGATTTCCTGCACCGACTCCATGTTGAATTTCATCAACTGGTCGAACATGGGATTCTCCATCGCTTCAGCGGTCACCAGCGAGCCCATCGCCAACGAATGGTTATCCGCATCTTCCGCCCCGATGATGAGGTAGAGAACCATGTCGGTATTCATGACCAGGGACAAGGTCGGCGGGACATTGACGAACAGCACGCGCCGACGCTCGTCGTCCGTCAGATCCGGAAACACCGGCAGCAAGGCTTTGTGCGTGGGATTGAAGCTCGCATCCGGAATGGTGGAGCCATTGGTGCGATAGTAACCGGCGGCATGCTGGGGCAATTCCGGGAAAGCCGCCAATGAGCTCGGCACGGTGTCGTGCAACGGACCGCGATGCAGTCGGTTCGCATGATATCCATCGTTATTGTTCTCGAACATCACTTTCCAATTCCATTGGAAACGATTTGCCTCACCCGGGGCGGGTCCCGAGAGTTGCGCGAGTTTGTAGTGCTCGATGACTTCCTCGATGTCGCGCAGACGCGGCGCCAAGGGTTCGGCATTGTCGTCGAAATTCACGAATACGAAGCCCTGCCAAATCTCCACCTTGAGGCGCGGCAAGCCGTGAGCCGCCTTGTCGAAGTTGGACGTTCGACTCATGGCCGGCGCGCCCACCAAGTCTCCACTCAGTGAATACACCCAATGATGATAGGGACAGACCAAGGAGCGGGCGTTGCCGCGACCTTCGGCCACCAACATGGCACGATGCCGGCAGACCGACGACATGGCGGCGACCTCGCCCTCGTTGGTGCGCGTGATGAGGAGCGGTTCACCCACATGTTTGGCGGTGAAATAGTCGCCCGGTGCTTTCACCCATGATTCTCGGCCTACGCACAGCCATTCTTTGAGAAATAGAGTTTCCCTCTCAAAGGCGAAGAATTCCTGGTCCACGTAGCAGGCGGGCGGCAGGGATTCGGCGTCGGCCAGGCTGCACACCGAAGTCGAAAAGCTATCGAAAAAGGCGTCGTTCAATACTGAGGGAGACATGATTAACGATCCCATGTTGAAGATGTCGTGCGCGATTCGTTACTTAGGCGCCGAGGCTAGACACTCTACACGCGCACGTCTTGGCTGTGCGCGAACCAGACTTTGACCGGGGCCATGCAAGAGCCAATGCGCACCGAATCAAGTAACCTGGGACCTGCAACACTAGGCTTAACGCCGACGCTCGAGTCAATTTTTTGGAGTCGCCATGTCGCTCAATCACAATCGTTCCGATGCCCGCGAAAAGATCGTGTCCGGCAGCCTGCACAAACTGCCCGCGACGCCGAAGACCGTCCATTGGGGATACTTCGATTCGAGTCTCGCACCGGCCCTCACGGTGGAGAGCGGCGACATCATCCAGGCAGAAGCCATCACCCATCACGCCGGTGACGATCCCGACTTGATGATCGATGTAGGTATCGGCGCGATCTTCGAGGAGATCCCGCCGGAGGATCGCAATCCGGGCGTGCACATCATGACCGGCCCGCTCTACGTGAAGGATGCGAAGCCCGGAGACATCCTCGAGGTGCGCTATCTCAGCATGACCCCCCGCAACCGCTATGGCTCGAATTTGGCGGCCAATTGGGGGTTTCTCTACAAGGAGTTCGAAGAGCGGGAACGGGTGACGATCTATCGTATCGATCAGAATGGGTACCACGCCGAGGCGCTGTATGCCTACGACTTTCCGGGAAAATACTTGACGCCCGGCACGGTGACCCGCTGCCCCGAATGCGATCGACAAGCGGCGCTCAAAGGCGTTCGCATCCCCGTGCGGCCGCATCTCGGCACCGCGGGCGTGGCGCCCGACGTCGCCGGGCGCGTCAGCACCATCCCGCCGGGTGTCCACGGGGGCAACATCGATAATTGGCGCATCGGTGCCGGCTCGACCATGTATTACCCGGTGCAGGTGGACGGCGCCTTGTTTTCCATCGGCGACCCGCACATCTCTCAGGGCGACGGCGAACTCTCGGGTACCGCCATCGAATCTTCGCTCGACGTGGTATTCCAATTGATACTGCGGCGCGACTTCACCTTTCCGTCACCTCTGCTCGAAACGCCGAAGTACTGGATCGTGCATGGGTTCAACGAGGATTTGAACGTTGCCATGCGCGATGCGTCCCTCGATATGCTGACCTTCCTCAACGACCATCAGGGCCTCACGAAGAACGATGCGTATTCGCTGATGAGCGTCGCCGCCGACTTCGCCATCACCCAGGTGGTCGATGGCCGACGAGGTATCCACGTGCGCATACCGCGCACTATTTTTCCGTCCGACGACTAGAGCACGGGCCAGGGACACGTGTTGGGCAGCCCCGATCGCGCCGTGATGGCCAGCGCGGCGCGCTGCGCCTCGGCGTACAACCGATCTTCGTCGATGAGGGTGCAACGGTAGTCCTCGACGACGCAGCGCCCATCCACCCACACGCTATGGACGCCGCGGCCGTCGGCTGACCACACCAATTGGGCGACCACGTTCAGCAGCGGACGCCATTCCGGTCGATCGGTGTCGTGCAGCACGAGATCGGCTTTCTTCCCCACTTCCAGGCTGCCGATGTCGGCGCTCAGGCCGAGCGCCTTCGCCCCATTGAGAGTGGCCATGGTGAGCGCCTGATGAGCAGGGAATACCGACGTATCACGCCGCGCGTCCTTGAACAGCGCCGCGGCCAGGGTCACTTCGCGCATCAGGTCCGCATGGTCCGCACCGTCGGTGCCCAGCATCACGGTGATGCCCTTCGCGGCCATCTCGGGAAAACGACCGCGCTGCGATACGCCGAACGCGCCCTTCAAGGCAGCTCCAGGACAATGCGTCACATGGGTGTCGGTCTGGGCCAGCAGTTCGATCTCATGATCGTCGACATGCACCATATGAGTAAGATTCAGCAGGCCGCCAAGGACGCCGAGCGAGGCCAGATGCTCGATGGGGCGCCTACCGGTATGGGCCAGATACCAGGCTGCATCGCCCTCCATGGGACTCATGTGGGCGGAAATGCCGACGCCGTGTGTGTCGGCCAAGGCTTTGGCGCCCCGCCAGAGCTCGTCGGTATTGGTGTTGTGACCGATGAGCAAGGGCCACACTCCCAAGGGGCCGTCCCTGCCGGGATGGCGGCAGAGTTCGTCGTCGAGCAGGCGCAAGGCCCGATCCGTGAGCACCGTCTGATCGGCGTCGGCCGAGAACGCGCGGTCGAGTACCCACTGCCCGACGCGGCCGCGGATGCCGCATGCACGCAGCGCCTCGAACACGGGGTCCAAGGCCAGGATGGTGCCGGCTTCCAGAAAACACGTGGTGCCCGACCGCAACATGCTGACGGCCGACAATTCGGCGGCAAGACATTGCTCGGCCACCGACTGCAATTCATACAGGGGCACCGACCACCGCCAAATGCCGTCGTCGAACGCGACGTCTTCCGGGATGTAGCCTTTCACCAAAGTCTCGGTGGTGTGCACATGCCCGTTGACGAAGCCGGGCGTCATGACGAAGCGACGGCCATCGACGACCCGGCGAGCGGTCACCGACGGTTCGATAGCCGCTCGCTTGCCGATCGCGACGATGCGATCGCCCACAATGCCCAACGCCCCATCGGTGATGATTCGCCGTTCGGCATCCATGGTCACCAGCGTCGCGCCGACGATCAAGGTATCGATCACCGGCACTGGGCCCTGCGCGCCGATCACGGTCGCCAGATCAGACCCAAGCGGTCAGCACGGCCGCGGAATCGGTCAACAACGCACAATTCTTCGACAGGGCATTGAGGGCCCCCTCATGGAGTTCTATCTCATAGGCCGCGCAGGCGTCGGTCACCACAAAGACGTTGAAATTACGATGGAAGGCATCGCGCGCAGTACAATCGACGCAGCATTCGGTGGTGAAACCGACGAACAGCAGCGTATATCGACGCCGCGCGCGCAGCTGAGCGTCCAAATCGGTGCCGACGAAAGCGGAATACAGTACTTTTTCGATTTCAATGTCGCCCGGCTGGGGCGCGATGCGGTAGTAGTCGGCTCCCGGAGTGCCGGCACGACAGATCGCCAGCGCCTCCGGAGGCCGCCCCTTGCGCTGATGCAGCAGCGTGAGCGCCGTCGAGTCCGTTTCCGGGCGGGTGACCACGCGGACGAACACCTGGACCACGCCGTTCGCACGCGCCGCCGCGATCAATGCTTCAATGCGCTGCAAAGGCGACTCGAAGACACCAAGGTCCATGCCCCAGCTGCCGGCAGCGCCGGTGGGAGAGATGAAATCCTGCTGCACGTCGATGATCACCAAGGCGGCCCGGGCGGGCGAGATCATGGGCGGCAGCTGCAACGCGTCCACGGCGGGATCGGCATCAGCCGGCATGGGCGAGGGCTACGCGTTCGGGAAAGCGCTCGCGTATCTTCGGTAAGATGTCGCGCGCGAAGATCGGGATGGATTTCAAATAATCCGGGAAAATCAGCATCATACCGTCCAAGTGGCAATATTCCAGCATCTCGATGAGGCGGATGGCGACGGTGTCCACCGACCCGATGATGTGCGCGGACATGAAACTCGATCGGGCATTCTGTACGAAGGAATTCTCCTTGCCGATTTCCGCATCGAGAAAACCGTAAGCGCGCATCATGCCTTTGCAGGCTTCCTCATCGAAACCGGCGCGGTAGTGGTCGGCTTGCGCCTGCGCCTCGGCATCGGTGTCGGCAATCACCAAGGTCATCATGGTGTAGGTCTTGAGCATCCGCTGCTGTGCACGGGCCATGGTTTTGATTTCCGTGCAAATCTTCGCAAGCTCCTTATCGTCCTTGCCGCCGGCGAAGATGGCATCCATTTCTTCGACGGTGAATTGCATGCCTTTGTGCGATGTACCGGCGCAGACCAGGAACGGCCGATGCGCCGGTTTCGGATCGGACTGGCAGTCGATCATCGTAAAGTACTTTCCGTCGAAATCCACCGACTCTTCGGTCCATAGACGCTTGATGATCTCGATCCATTCCTCCGCCAGATCGTAGCGCTGGTCGTGGTTGACGTCGTCGCGCCAGGCGCTCATCTGCTCGAATTCACCTTTATAGGAGCCCGTCACCACGTTCAGGCCGGCACGTCCGCCGCTGATTTGGTCGAGCGTGGCGACCATCTTGGCCGTGACGGCCGGGTTTTGCAGCAAGGTATGGACGGTGGCGACCACTCGCACCCGTTTGGTCACCGCTGCCAGCGCCGCCATCAGGATCTGCGAGTCGAGGGCATAGCGCCAATGCTGAGTGACTCCCCCATAGCCTCGCCATTTTGCCATGGACATGATGAAATCAAATCCGAACTCGTCGGCCAGCAACGCCACTTTGTGATTGTAGGCATACGACCCGTCCAGCAGGGGCGCATTACTCGAGAGAATCCAGCCGCCGTTCGCCATCGGCATGAAAATGCCGAAATCCTTGCCGCCATGATCGGATGGCAGCGCAAACCCCTGGTCCGTTGAAGATTCCGGCGTCGCGATACCCATTATGATTCGTCCTCCCACGGTTCTCGGTTTTCGTTGTGCTCGGACAGTAGAGCCAACCTCGAGCGAACGCTTGCGTATACGCGCTTTGAAACTTGACCGGATCCCGCGCGCGCACCTTACTCAATTTTCTGTGCGCGGTGACGCAAGATCGTGAGCTTTTTTGTGGGCATAGTCATTTTAACAAAAGCGACGTTGCTTTTTTGCGACTCTCAACGGTAAGGGGATAACGGATGTCAGAGGTTTTTCGTTCCTATTGTCGTAACACTCTGGTCCGGTGTGGCGTCCTCGCCGCCCTGTCAGCGCCAATCCTACCCGCATGGGCGGACGGCGCGGTCGTCGACGGCAGCGCCGATGCGGCGGGCAGCAGCCAATCGCTCGAGGAAGTCCGCGTCACCGCCGAACGGCGCGACAACGACATCCAGAAGACGGCATTGGCGATTTCCGTGGTGTCGGCCGCCACCTTGGATAAATCCAACATCAACGACCTGACCGGCTTGAACGGTACGGTGCCCGGCCTCGAGATCAATAAAAGTTCGGGTTTCGAAACCGTCGTCACCATTCGCGGTATCGGCTCCGAAACACCCGAAAACGCACCCACCACCACCCCGGGCGTGGCGTTTTTCGTCGACGGCGTCTATATCGCCAACACCGTCTCGCTGGATCAAACCCTGTTCGACGTGGATCATGTCGAAGTGCTGCGCGGCCCCCAGGGCGCGTTGTACGGCGAAAGCGCCGTCGGCGGCGCCATCACCGTCATTTCCAAACAGCCGGAGTTGGGGAAATTCGCCGTGTCGGGCGACTTCACGGCGGGCGACTACGGCCTGTTGCGCGAACGCGTCGCGGTGAATCTCCCGGTGAGCGACACGCTGGCGGTGCGTTTTTCCCTCCAGAAGTACGACCACAATGGCTTTACCAAGGATACTGCGCTACCCGGCCATGACCTGGACGACGCGCATGACGGGAGTGCGAAGATCGCCGTATTGTGGAAGCCCACGGACAATTTCTCGGCCACCGCCACCGCCCAGCTCTACCAGTCCGATCAGCACGGCGCGGCGCAGAAGAACATCAACGATCCCAATCCCGATCCACGCGTCGTCACCCAGGACTATCCCGCCGAGTTCAAACTGGATACGTCGCTCTATCACTTGAACCTGGAATGGAATCTGCCGCTGTTCACCATCAAATCCGTCACTGCGTATCAAGGGCTCGACCACCATCAGCAGGAAGACAGCTCGCGCAGCGCCATCTCGCTGCTGGGCTCGTACGATGATGTCGCCGCCTGGAACACCAATCTGCACAACTACAATGAAGAACTCGACTTTCTCTCGCTGCCCGCCTCCCGTTTCGAATGGATCGGCGGCCTGTTTCTGCTCAAGCAGACCAGCACCCAGTTCGTCGCTGAATTCGAGGGCACCGGTACCAACCCCGATCTCACGATCACGCCGACGCTCGCCACCCAGCCGCCTTCGAACCTCGCCTACGGCAACGTCACCAAAGTCACGCGCAAATCCTGGGCGCCGTTCTTGCAAGGCACGTATCACCTCGCTGACGATTTAAGGGTCACGGTGGGAGCACGCTACAATCACGATGCGTACGACCTGAGCGGCTCCAATTTTTCGGCGTTTTCGATCAGTGAAGTGAGCAATGGCTATAGCGACAGTGCCACCACGGGACGCGTGGAATTGGACTATGATCTGCAGCCCTCGAACCTGCTGTATGTCAGCGTTGCCCGCGGCTACAAGCCGGGGGGACTCAACGGCATCGCGAGCGCGGTCGTGGTACCCGAGACCTTCAAGCTGGAGACCAACAACGCCCTCGAGGTCGGGTCGAAGAACTTGATGCTCAACAACCAGCTACGCGTCAACATGGCCGCCTTTTTCTATGTCTACAAGGACATGCAATATATCGAAACCGATCCCGTGCCATTCGACGGCGGGATGTCGAACATTCCCTCGGTGCACGCCTGGGGTGGTGAATTCGAGACTTCGTATCTGGCGTTCCAAGATCGGTTCCGCATCAACGCCAACCTGACGTTGGAAGCGAGCGCCGTGCAGGGCAATTACAAGACCATCGATTCCACGGTGCAGAACACGATCGAAGGCTCGGCCGCGCCCTGCGCCTACGGCGGGGCTTACTACAATCCCGGTTGCTGGGCTGCGGTGATCGCGGCGTCGAAGAATATCGGCGGCAATCACCTGCCGGATATGCCGCGCGTGTCCGGCTCCGTCGATGCCTCGTACACCATACCGCTGCCCGTCGGCGCCATCACTCCGCGGATCGAGTACGTCTACCGCGGTGCCGAGTGGGCGCGCATATTCAATGAACCCGCCCTGGATCGGATCGGCGGTTATGGCATCGTCAATCTGAATGCCACCTACGTGCCCACGGTGGGCCACTTCTCCCTGTCGCTGATCGCGACCAACGTGGCCAATATTGCCGGGGTGAATTCTCGCTACACCGATCCGTACGGCACCGGACAAACCAGTCAGCAATTCATCCCGCCGCGGCAGATCATGGGAACCATCGGGTTCTCGTTCTAGCAAACCATTGCGCCTTTTTTCTCCTTCTGTTTCCCAGCACCGCCAGGGCCCACCCCACGAGCATGAACACCGCGGCGATTCCGATGATGTAGGCGACGACGTTGCTATAGCCGCCCACCGCATCGGGATTGAGGAACGGATAGGGATACCAACCGACTTGGCTGCCGCGAAGCAATACGTATGCCAGGTACAGCAGGGGAAAGATCTGCCACACCAGAAGATCGCGATTCCCAAACACCCGTTGCGGCGGCATCACAAGCCAGTCGACGACGACGGCGCACGGCATCAGCACGTGGAGAACGAAATTCACCCACGGCAAGAGGGAGCCCAAGTCCACATCCCGAAGGAGGACTCCAAAGACCATGCCAACCACCGCCATATACACAACCGATGCGGCGCGAACCCCCTCACATAAAAGCGTGGTCCGGCTACCGACGAGCGTTCGGCCTGCGCCCAGAATCAGCACGCCGGCCGCAAGCATGTTGGCGAGATTCGTAAAATAACTGAAAAAATTCAGCACACTGAATCCGAGCCGTATCTGTATCCCCAGTTGACGAACGATGGCAACGACTGCGAACAGACCGAGGCCCATGCGCGTAAAAGCCACCAGGGCACGGAGTGACGCATTTTGATTGACGTTTTCGACCCGCATACAGTAGTCCTTTGCCGCCACGTCTGTACGAGGACGCGTGGCCTCATGAATCCCGTCAAGTCGCCGCGGACCCCTTTTTAGATGAATCCGCCGCAACGCATTGCGCATCTTGCACTCGCAATGTCCGGCGCAGAATCTTGCCCGATGCTGTTTTTGGGATCGACTCGCACAGCACCACGTCGCCCAACTGCTTGTACTCCACGACCCGCTGCGCCACCCATGCTTTCAATTCCTCGGGATCGAGCGTGCCCCGTGCCTGCACATATGCAACAGGCGTCTCGCCGCTGCGCTCGTCGGGCCGCCCGATCACGGCCGCATCGGCCACCGCCGGGTGCGTTACCAGCAGCGCCTCGAGTTCTGCCGGTGGCACCTGAAAACCCTTCACCTTGATCAACTCTTTCAAGCGGTCGGTAATGAAGAGATAACCCTCGCCGTCGATATGCCCGATGTCGCCGGTTCGCACCCAGCCGCCAGGGGTAATCGTCGCGGCCGTTTCATCGGCGCGGTTCAGATAGCCCTTGAAGGCCTGCGGTCCGCGGAACCAGATCTCGCCCATGACGCCGCGCTCGCAGTCGACGCCCACGTCAGGGTCGACGATTCGGGCCTGGGTACCCGGGAGCAGTTGCCCACTGGCGCCGACGCGCCCCTTCTCGGGATACGTAGACGCGACTACTCCGGAGGACTCGGTCATGCCGAATCCTTGGGTAACCTCGCATTTCAGGCGCTGTGCAGCTTTGCGTTCCATCGCCTCGCCAAGCGGAGCAGCCCCGCAGACTACCCGCGTCAGCGAAGAGAGGTCGTGAGCATCAACGAGCGGGTGCATTGCCAGGAACTGAAGTACCGGCGGCACGACGTGCAGATGCGTCACGCGATAATTTTGCAAGGCCTTCAAAAAGGAATCCGACTCGAAACGTGGCAAGGTCACCAGGGTCGCACCGAACGCCAGGCCATAGATGGTCACGACGGTGAGGCCGTAGATGTGGAACATGGGCAGATAGGCGAGCAGTGTCATCCGCTCGGGCGGCGCGACGACTTGGTACACCTGGTGGATATTCGACACCATGTTCCGATGCGTGAGCATCACCCCCTTGGGCAAACCGGTGGTACCGGACGAATACGGCAGCGCTGCCAAGGCATCGGGATCCGACACCGTCGCGGGCTCCGGATTCGTGCAGGCCAGCAGTGAGGCGAAGCTCACAGTTCCTTCCGCATCTCCCAGCACGATCACCGTGTGGCAGCCGGCAGCGGCGGCGGCCTCGCGCACCGTTGCCAGAAAGAGCGGAATCGTGAATACGAAACGCGCGCCGGCGTCGCGCATCTGACCAGCCAGGTCGGCGGTGTTGTACATCGGATTGGCGCCGCTCACCACTCCGCCGGCGGCCATGGCGCCGAGCGCTGCGATCGGCCACTCGGGCAGATTGGGCGCGAACATGAGCAAAGTGTCGCCTGCCTTGAAGCCTCGAGCCGTCAATCCGGCGGCGCAGCGGCCGATCAAGTGATCGACTTCGCCATAGGTGTAACTCCGCCCGCTGGTCGCATCCACCAACGCCAGCTTTTCCGGATGCCGGCGTGCGCGATCACGCACCAGTTGCGGCACGGTCACGGACGGAATGTCGGTGACCAGCGTTGGGCCCTCGGTAATCAAAGTCCCGGTTCGACTCGCAGGCGAAGCGCTCGAGTAGACTGCCATGCCCTCCCCTTACATCCATCCTTATGGCGGCAACGCTACCACAGTCCGGTCGCGTAGCGACCCCGGGTTGCACAGGCATTCATATTCGTTCGCGTATCGGTAATTTCCTCGCTGGAAGTCCTGCCACGATCCATGGATTTATGCTCTGATTGTCTTTCAGGCCGCAACCAGGTTCTCCCCATGGGCACATTGCAATTCGACGGCATCGACTATCTCGATGACACGGCATCCGATCCGAACTCGCTGGGCTGGATGCAGGGCAGCCCGCCCCCGCGCGACAAGATCATCCGCTTCGCCGATGACCAGTTCCTCGCTTTTCCCAGAAACCGCTGGACGCTGTCGCACATGCGGGAACTGGTACCGACGGTAAACGTTTGGCGCGGCGCCGGCGGTAGCGCCGACTTGGGCGCGCCCTCGGCCGCGGATGAAGCCACCATCGACGGATTGACGTTCGTTGACATGGCCGGGCGGCGGCGGCGTTGGGCCGATTCACTGGCCGACACCTACACGGACGGGATAGCCGTTCTGCACCGCGGCCGTCTCATCTACGAACGTTATCGCGGCGCGCTCCGGCCGGAGCTGCCCCATGCGTGCTTCTCGATCACCAAGTCGTATGCGGCAACGCTGGCGGCGATGCTGATCTACGACGGTGTACTCGATCAGGCGCGTACCGTACTGCACTACCTGCCGGAAATGGCTGGAACCGCGTATGGGGACGCGACCTTGCGCGCCGTTCTCGACATGCAGATTGGCGTCGCCTATTCGGAACTCTATTCCGATCCCGCGGCCCAGTTTTGGGAATACGCACGTGCCGGCGGGTTCCGACCGCGGCCGCCGGACTACCAGGGTCCCAGCGGCTTTCATGAATTCCTGGTGACGCTTCGCAAGGAAGGCGAACACGGCGAGGCATTCGCCTACAAGAGCGTCAATACCGAAGTGCTGTGCTGGGTGATGCAGCGTGCCACCGGGATGCCGCTCGCCGAACTCCTGTCACGTCGCCTCTGGTCGGGCCTCGGCTGCGGGGAAGACGGCTACTTGGGTGTCGATCCGGAGGGCGTGGCGATGGGCGGCGCCGGCCTCGCGGCCACCCTTCGGGATCTGCTGCGTTTCGGCGAGGCCATGCGCTGCGAAGGGGCCGCCGGGAATCGACAGGTCATCCCAGCCCCGGTCGTGGCCGACATCCGGCGCGGGGGAGAGCCGGGAATTTTTGCTGCGGCCGGCTACACGCTTCTCAGCGGTTACTCTTACCGCGACATGTGGTGGGTCACTCACGATGAGCACGACGCGTTCGAAGCGCGCGGCATACATGGCCAACGCCTGTACGTGGCGCCGCGCGCGGAGATGGTTGTTGCCCGGTTCGCATCGCATCCGATCGCGGCCAGTGCGGGGAACGATCCCATTACGATACCGGCGCTGCTCGCGCTCGGTCGAATGCTGCGCAGCAAATGACGCTGCGGGCACCGGTCATGGACGAAAAGCCGCGCTCCTCAACACCCGGCCCGGGTGTTTGCCCGTCACCTTGCCATTGTCGATCACCCATTCCCCGGAGACCATGACGCCGGGAATGCCAAGAGGCGGCGCCTCGGGTTTCTCGATCGTCGCTTGATCGATCACGACGGCGGGGTCGAAGACGACCAGATCGGCAACGTATCCCTTGGCGATGAGGGCGCGGTCCTTGAGCCCGAGCTGCCGGGCGGCAAGCCCCGTCATCTTGTGGATCGCCGCCTCGAGCCGAAGCACTTTCTGTTCGCGTACGTAGCGACCGAGCACGCGCGGGAACGACCCCGCACCACGCGGATGCGCACCGTGCAGCTCACCATCGCTGCAGAACATGATTTGCGGCTGAGCGATGAACCAACGGACATCGTCTTCGCTCATCGACGTGGCAATGATGTCTTCCATTTCCTCGCCCGAATCGATCTCGGCGCTGGTGGCTTTGACGATGCGCATGTAGGCCTCGACCGGCGTCACGCTCCAGCGCGCGGCGATTTGCTCCAGGGTGCTGCCGCCCAGGTCCGGTTCGGGCGTGTAGTGTGCGAGCCGGATCGCCGCTGCACCGCCGTTATCGGCCAGCGCCCGCGCCACCTTCTTGGCGTTGTAGTAGTCGCGATCGGGAATGAGCACCCGAATAGTGGAGTGCCAGTAGGTATAGGGATAGACATCCGCCTTGAGGTCCACGTGGTCGCGCTTCGCGGCCGCGAAATAGGCCGGCATGCGGGTGGAGGCACGGTGCCACATACGCGTCGAGCCGAGCTTGATGTGGGTGATCTCGACTGGAATATCGGCCTCGCGACCGATTCGCAGAACCTCGTCGAACGAGTCGAATACTTTGTTGGCTTCGTCGCGAACGTGGCTGATGTAGAAGCCGCCCGAGACCACCGCCACCTTCGAGAGCTCCACCACCTCCTCGGTGGTGGCGAAGTGACCCTGTTCGTATTCGAGCCCGGTGGAGAGGCCAAAAGCTCCGGCACGCAGCTCGTGCGAGAGCAACACTTTCATTTTCGCGAGTTCCTTGGGAGTCGAGGCGCGATACAAGTCCTTACCCATGACCTGTTCGCGCAACGTCGCATGTCCGATCATGCTGGCGACGTTGATCGACGGCGGGGTCGCCTCCAATAATCCGTAGTATTCCCGCAGCGGATAGTTCGATTCACCGTCTTGGCCCACGAAGATTGTCGTTACACCCTGGCGCGAGACGGTAGCTGCGTCGAGGTCGTTGAGCAGTCCGCGATCGCCATGACTATGCATGTCGATGAAGCCGGGCGCGAGCGCGAGACCCTGCTCGTCGCGCACCGTCTCGCCGGGGACCGGCTTCAGATGCGCTGCCACGGCCAGGATGCGCGTGCCGTGAATTCGAACGTCAGCTGCGAAGGCGGGCTTTCCGGTACCGTCGTAGACCTCAACATTCTTGAGGAGGAAATCACCGGCGTGCAGTTGGTTACCGAATAAGATCACTCCGAAAGTGATCGTCAGGTTCTTGATTTGCATTGTCGTCCCTCCTTGACCGCCGTGCGGCACTGTACAGACCCCGGCGTCGAAACAGCAAATTCTGCGCCGCTATAGTTTCAATCAGACATGACTGGCCGGCAATCGGACGGTGACGTTAAAGCCGCCTCTAATCTGTTTACTTTGCAGGCTACCCCCGCACATACCGACCAAACGATCGACCAACGCCAGCCCAAGTCCCGTATGTCCTTTGTCGGGTTGAGATCGGAGCCGATGAAACGGCTTCACGGCTTCAGACCACTCGGCCGGACTCAGGCCGACCCCGTGATCTGCGACAGTGAATTCGATTTCTTGGGCGCTGGCCGATGTACATACGGAGACGGGCACACGGCCATACTCGAAGGCGTTCTGCACCAAGTTGAGCAGGGTGTGCCGCACGCACTCGACGGCGAAATATCTCATCTCGCCCGCGCCCAATGCCAGTTGGAAATGCGCATTGCCGCCATGGGCGGCGAGCGTCTCTCGCGCCACGTCATCCAGCGATGCCGCTGAGGGACGCTCGCGGTAGTTGGCGCGTACATAGTTCAAGAACTGGCCGATCATGCGATCCATTTCTTCGACACTGGCCGTCATCTCGTCGACCAGCGCCGGGTCTTGCGCATCCAGCAATTCGACGGCGACGCGGATTCGCGCAAGCGGCGTTCGCAAGTCGTGGGAGATGCCGCCGAGCATCAGTTCGCGTTGCGCGTCGAGTTCGGCCAGCCGATGCGACATGGACTGAAACGCAACGGCCAGCGATCGCACCTCGCTGGGGCCCGCCGCCGTCGCGATGTCGACGGTCTCGCCGGCAGCGACGCGCGCAGCGGCCGCCGCCAGCCCCGCCAATGGCGCGGTGAGTCGCCGCGCGGAGAGGCCCGCGCCGACGAGCACGATGAGTGCGCCGGAGGCCAGCACACCGAGCGCCGCCAGCGGCGCCTTTGGGCCGCCCAGCCGCCAAGACATGACCAGCCACCGATCGGGCGCGTCGGGCATTCGGACCCAGACCTCCGACGGCGGAGGCACACGGCCGATGCGCACATCCGGCGAATTCAGCGCGGTTTGCAAGTCCCTGCGAACGACATCGACATAAGCGCCGTAGGCGAATCCGTGGAAGCGGCGCGCCATGTCGGGGGACAATGCATCCTCGAAACGCGTATCGGGCGGCAGTGCCTGGCCCGTATGTTGCGCCGCGATTGCCGTTTGCGCCCGCTGAGTCAGCACCTGAACCGTCAGCTCCGCGGCCGGCACGATGATGGTCCACACCATGGCTTGCCAAGCGATGATCGAGAACAACAGCAACGTGCTACCGATCAGCGCAGCCGTACGTCCGAACAGGCTCTGCGGCCACGGTCTCACGTGGGTACGTCATCGGGGACGAATACGTAACCCGCACCCCACACTGTTTGTAGATAGCGCGGCTTGGCCGGATCGGCCTCGATCAGACGGCGCAGTCGCGACATCTGAACGTCGATACTGCGATCGAATGCGCTGCGTTCGCGCCCGCGGGCCAGAGTCAACAGCCGGTCTCGCGACAGCGTCTCGCCCGGGTGACTCACGAGCGCGTACAACACCGCGAACTCCCCGGTGGTGAGATTGATCGACGAACCGTCGGATTCCAATGCGCGGGTGGTCGGACGGAGAAGAAACCGGCCGAACCGAATCACCGCAGCATGGGTCGCGGGTGCGCCCGGCGGCGGCGTCTGGCGGCGGCGCAACACGGCGCGAATGCGTGCCGCGAGTTCGCGTGGATTGCAGGGTTTCGGCAGATAGTCGTCGGCGCCGAGTTCCAATCCCAAAATACGATCGATGTCATCGCCCTTGGCGGTCAACATGACGATGGGCAAAGAATTCTCTGCCGCACGTAAATCGCGGCAGATATCGAGACCGCTGCGGCCAGGCAGCATCAAATCCAGCACCATGAGATCGATGGGACGCTCGAGGAGAAGCTTCTCCATTTGCTGTGAATTTGCCGCCACCGACAAATGGAAGCCTTCGCGCTCGAGGTACGTCTCCAGCAATCCGCGGAGGCGCAAATCGTCGTCGACGATCAGAATATGTGAAGCCGTATCTGGAGCCATGCACGATTCTGACATGGCCGCGGTCTGCAAGCGCGTAACAAATTGTTTCGGCGGACGCTCCGGCAATTACAGATCACCGGGAAAGCTTCTTAATAGACGTAAATTCAGACTTGGCGCTGACATGGGGTTAGTTCCCAACCGTTCGTGCGCCGAGCTGAATGGCGGCGAGGGTCGGGTAGCTGCTGCTGGTGGTGCTAAACAGCGGTCCCTTTGCGACGATGAATTGACCCGTGGTCAGCGCGGAGACCGACGTCAGTCCAACGAAATTCGTTGCGCTGCCCGCTTGAATGTCCAACAGCTGAATGATCGGGCGCGACTCCATGAACAGTCCGGACAGGCCGTCGATAGCCAGTGAGGAAGTTGCCGCGTCGACGGAGTTTACTGCGCCGATGACCTGTGACGGCTCGAGGTAAACCGTGCCCGTGCTGAACGCAGGAGAAGTACCCGCGATGAGGTCGGCCGCGACACTCAGTATCAGTTCCTGACCCGGCAGCAGATCCGACGCGCCGGCAAAGCTCGCCGTTGAGATCTCCGGATACGTAGCCGTGCCCACGGAATAGGCAGTCCTGGCCGGCAGGGACACGGTGGCGATCTGTCCGGCACTGAGTGAAGATACGTTGATCCCTCGCTGCACCAGAACCTGTGCCGAAGGCGTTGTGCCGGTGACGTCGGTGCTCAGCACCAGCGCTTTCACCAACGGTGAACCCGAGCTGCCAACATAAGATACGGAATCGATGCCCAGGGCTCCGTCACCCAGCAGACTGAGATCGAGCGTCACAATCTGTCCTGTCGACAGGCAAGATGCGCCCGCGGTCGAACAAACCTCCGCCGGATAATTGTACGTGGTCGAGCTGCTTTCGGTGAGGACCAGCGAATCGCCGAATGCCGTCGTGATGCTCACTTGACTGTCGCTGATCGCGGTAATCGACCCCATGACATCATCGATGGTCGCCTGCTGAGACGCGCTGCTCGTGCCGGGGAGCAGCGAGAGATTGACGGATGAACCATTCGCCAAGGTGATCGATAAATCGCTCTGCAGCAGATTCGGAATACTGAGATCCAAGTTCAGTCCGGTCGCTGAGCTTGCCGTCACGGTCAACGGGAAAATTCCGCTTGAAATCGTCACAGTTGCGTTATTGAGCATGGGAGCGAATGTACATGTTGCACCGGCTGCGCAGCTCTGTCCTGCCAGGGCGAGCGTGGCGCCGGTATTGTTCAGAATGGTGACCTGCGGATTCGCAAAGGTCATCTCGAGGCTGGTGTATGTTGCCGAGCCAATCACGGTCGAGGCCAGAAATCCCGTATCCGAGACCAACTGGGCCAAGTCCACCGTCAAAGGTCGCGGCAGAATCGAGACATTCCCCGGCTGCAGGACGGCACTGGTAATTTGAACCTGAAACGAAAGAATGGTCACTTTCGTCGACGGCGTATCGGTCACCACCAGATTGACCGTCGAAGTACCGGTGGTCGCACTCGATCCGCTTTGGCTGCCCGAATCGCCGCCCCCACAGCCGGTCAAAACCAAGCATAGGACCAATCCAAGTCTCGTCATACATGAATGCATCCGCGTCATAAATTTCTTCCTTTCTCTCGAGATTGTCGCCTTGCGATATTTACGTTGCGACCACCATAGAGGACAGAACGCGCACGGAATGTGACCCAGACACGGCAATTGCAAGCAAGCGTTACACCACGGCTCGCTGAAACAAATTGTTACAACTCGAGAGCTGGGCTCGCGCCAACGACGAACGCGACGCCGCGGATTGCGCCCTCGGGCTCATGTCTGCGTTCCGCGACTATGGCCCAGGTCAACGCAATCATGACCCAACCGTTGCTGCGTTCAGTGAAATGCGGAACACCGCGTGATCGCAGCAGTATCGAACACTTATCGTTAAATACAGGAGTTGAGCGACATGATCCCCGCAACATCTCGATTGCTATCCGTGAGCGTGACCGCCGCACTGATCGCCGCCTGCGGCGGTGGTTCGGGCGGTAGTGCGACCACCGCGCCGACGTCCACACCACAGAGCGGCAACGTATCGTTGCTACTGAGCGATGCATCCACCGACGACTGGGCGACCATCGGCGTCAAGGTTCTCTCCATCGCATTGGTGCCGCAAGGCGGCGGCAACAATGTCGTTGTCTACACGGCGCCCTCGCCCGCGCCCATGATCAATCTAGCGCAGCTCGATCAGATCGGAGAGATTCTCGGCAATGCCAGCGTACCCGTGGGAACGTACACGGCGGCCGTACTCACCGTCAGCGGCAACGCCAGCGACGTTCTGCTCACGGTCGCGGCGGATCCGGAAACAGGATTCGCGGCGCCGGCAGGCACCACGATTTCGACGGGACTGATCCAAGTTCAGCACACTCAAGGCAGCGGTTCGAGTCTCACGGTGCCTGTCGACATCACATTTGCTTCACCGCTGGTGGTGAGCGCCACGCAAAGCAATGCATTGGATCTCGAATTTGATCTCGGGCATCCGGCCTTCATCGTCGGGCACGTGCCGCCGGGCTCAGGCAACACTATCTGGGCCGTCAACTTCGACGGTCCCGTGCACCATCATCCATTGCACGACCTGACCCGCCTGGTATTGCGCCACGCGTATGGCAGCGTATCCGCAATCGCTACGGACAATAGCTCCATTACCATTGCCAGAGAATTTCCCACGGAACCCGCCGTGAGCCCCGAGACTGCGGTGAGTACGCCGCAGTCGCTGCAGATAGTGGCGGACGCCGCCAACGGTACGCTGTTCTACGATGTGGACGCCCAAACTCACACCGTCATCAAGAATTTTTCGGCGCAGACCTCCTTGGTCGGCAAATCCGTCCGAATCGCGGCACGCTACCAAGAGGACGGCACGCTGATCGCCACGAGGATATGGGCAAGCAGCCAGTTCAACAATGTATGGGTCAGTCCGGAGGGCCACGTGCTGCATGTTGACGCAGCCAACGGTATCGTCACGGTGACCAGCGAGTCCGGACGCCCGGTTTCATTGAGCGTGGACGCCAACACGCAGTTCTTTTTCCGAGAACCGCAAAATGCCGTGGCCGACGCAACGGCGATCGGCACCGGTACGAGCTTTCTTACCGGCCACGATCTCGTGCGCGGCTTCAAGGTTCATGCCAGTGTCGTCGATCCGCTCGCGACACCGTTGGTCGCGCAGAGCATCGACATCGAAACGGCGGCGTATGACGGCCAACTATCCGCGCCAGACATGACCGGCTTCACGTATACGCGTAATTTCCGAACCGCCTCGGATGACTATGTCTACACGCTCGACTACATCGCCGCCGCGACCGCGAACGGCACCGACCCGAGCGGTAACGCGATTACCGGTTACAAATGGTGGAATTTTGCGTATCCGACATTGCTCACCAGCGGCGCGAACGCCATCAGTGACTTCATCGCGGCAACGGATGGAAGTGTGAACTTCGGCGGTACTGCAGGGGCGGTGCCTTCACGCGGCGTGAGTTACGCAGTCTGGAACGATCCGGCCAATCCCAATGGCTGGTCGGCCGCGGCCAGCATCGTGTTGCCGTCCACTCTCCCCTTGGGTGTGGTGGCCAACGGCTTGGTCGACAACGCGTTCACCATGACCGTCGCCGGCGGCAGCAACGCGGCCACGGTGGACGTCAGTACCACGTCGGGTTCCGCGACCCTGGTCTATCAAGTGGATCGCACCAACGGCATCGTCACCATCAGTCCCGTCGATGTCACGACCAGCGCCGGACTCGCGACGCTCACCACCGGGCTCGTCGCCGGCGCGCCGGTCAAAGTCCACGGGGTACCCCAGGCTGATGCGACTCTGCGCGCCTATGTACTGACGTATTTTACGGGAGAATTTCCGGCGCAGAGCAATTGAAACCCGCCTTGCATTGGCGCCGTGGGTCCCCTGGGGCCTCACGGCGTTTTATTTATTGAAGGCGGGGTTCGGCTCCGCCATGACCTTGGGTGGCGCTGACGTCGACGCTAACGCCGACGCCGTACCGATACACGTTTTGGCCGCCGCGGTATCCGGTCATGATCAAGGCCGCCGTTGCCACCCACAACAGGAAAATAAAAATCCAAGTCGGACGGGAGTCCTGTGCGGTTCCCGCTCCGCGCCATACGGCAACCAACAGCACGAGAACGGTGGTCAAAATCGCCGACTTCACATGCGCCGAAATCGCCTGATGCGCCGCCAATCCGACATTGAGGCCGATCGCGGCCGCGAGCCCCGACCCCAAGGCAAAAAACACCGCCGCCGTCCCCAGGCATAGGTTCCACGTACCGACGGTGGCCACCACCGGGGCGTAGCGCTGCCTGGGCAGCAGGCGGGCCCACGTCAGACAAAAGGCCGCCGTCACGATCAGCGCCAACGGGAAATGCACGATGATGGGATGCCAACCGGGAACGATAGGCATCATCGGTTGGTCTCGTTGGAGCCGTCCGCCAATTTCGTCCGCCACCAGCCGATGGTATCGGCGACGCCGTCGGTCAAGCTGAAATGGGGCCGCCAACCCACTTCACCACAGAGGCGATCGACCGCAGGGACCAGCAGCGGCGGCTCCGACGGCGAAGCCGTGCGGGCGCCGAGCCGCAAAAGTTCCGGACGCCCGATCTGCAATGCGATTTTCTCGAGTAATTCAGCGATGGAGACCGGGACGCCGGAACCGATGTTCACCGCTCCCGTCGTATCGCTGTCGAGCAGAGCGGCAAATGCAGAGCCCACATCCGCCACATGCAGAAAGCTACGAATCTGCCGTCCGTGGGAACTCGGCGCTTCGCGCCCCGACAATAGGTTCACGATCACCGACGCGACCAGGCGATCCGGATGCTCATCGGGCCCGAATTGGAAAAAGATGCGTCCCCACGCGGTCGAAAGCTGATGAGCGCTTCCGAAATGCTCGAGCGCCTTCTGCATCGCGATTTTGCATTCCGCATAGGGCGTGATCGCAACGCCCGCATCATCAGCGAGGGGACTCGAGCGTTCATCGCACACCCCAACCCGCGACCAGTCATACTCCGCGGAACTCCCGGCCATCACCGCGCGAACCCCGCCATGGTCGTGAAAGCACTGCAAGAGATGCTGGCTTGCGCTCAGCCAACGGCGATTGTCGAGGCTGGTCCAGTATAGGCCGGGCGTAGCGATCCACGCGAAGTGCAGCAGGTGACTGGGTTTGACCAGGGCCATCAGGGCTCGGACCGCTTCCGCGTCGAGCAAATCCGTTCGATGAATCTCGGCGCCGCGAAGCTGAACCGGGAGTTCGCGTCCGGCCGCTCCCCCCGCCGCGCGCCCGAGTACCGCATGCACCTGGTAACCTCCGGCGATCAGGCGTGGCACGCTCCAACGGCCGATGAATCCGCCGGCTCCGCTCACCAACACGATTTTGTGCGCCATTAGAGAACATCTTTGGCGCCGGCGCGCGTTTCCGCGGAAACGTCCTTCGGCGCGTCGAGCAGCGCGTACGCCGCGTCGCGTTCGGATAGGAGCGCGGGTTCCATCGGCCACCGAATGCCGAGCGCCGGATCGTTCCAACGCAATCCCTGGGCGAACCCCGCCGCGTAGGGGACCGAGATCATGTAGAACACCTCGGTCTCATCCGTCAGGGTCATGAAGCCATGCGCGAATCCCTTGGGAATGTACAGCGCGCGATGATTGGCCGCCGTCAACTCCACGCCGAACCACTGTCGATGGGTGGGCGATGCCGGGCGCAGATCGACGATGACGTCGAAGAGGGCGCCGGCGGTGCATCGAACGAGTTTTTCCTCATCGTGCGGCGCGGCCTGGAAGTGCATACCTCGCAGCGTGCCCTTGCTCGCATTGAACGACACGCTGCATTGACTCATGTGCACGGCCAAGCCGTGCGCCGCGAATTCTTCGGCGCAAAATGAACGCGCGAAAAACCCTCGCGCATCCTCCATGCGGGCCATGTCGATGAGGTATGCACCACCCAGCGGCGATTCGGTGAAGATCATGAATCGATACGGACCAAAGGCAGGGGCGTGACGAAACGGCCGCCCCAGGCGGCGATGCCTTGCAGTTGGCGGCGAATCTCATCCTGTAGGTTCCACGGTAGGATCAGGAGGTAGTCCGGCCTTGCGCGCATCAATTCCTCCGGCGTGACCACCGGAATATGGGTGCCCGGCAAAAGCTTGCCCTGCTTGTGGGGATTCCGGTCCGCCACCATCGAAATATCGTTTCGAGTCGCGCCGCAGAAATTCAGCAGGGTGTTGCCTTTGGCCGCGGCTCCATATGCAGCGACGGTCTTGCCCTCCCGTTTGGCGGCGGCGAAGAAATCCAGCAGTGAACGCCGGCAATCCTCGACCCGCTCGGCGAATCGCAGGTACGTCGCGAGATCGGGCAAGCCGGCCGCGGCCTCCCGTCGCCGGACGAGTTGCAGTGCGGCACTCTCTTCGATATCGGTGCGCGCGGAATGCGCGGCGAAAATGCGCAGCGACCCGCCATGCGTCGCCAGCTCCTCCACGTCGTAGATTCGCAGCCCATGCCGATCGAACACCTGCTCGATCGCGAACAGGGAAATATACGAATAATGTTCATGATAGATGGTGTCGAATTCGACATGCTCGATCAGCGTCAGCAAATGCGGGAATTCGATGGTGACGGTACCCTGCGGTTTGAGCAGCAGCGCGATGCCCGCAATAAAATCGTTCAACTGCGGCACATGCGCCAAGACGTTGTTGCCGATGATGAGATCGGCGCCGCGACCTTCAGCCACGAGCCTGGCCGCCAGCGCCGACCCGAAAAATTCGACCCGGGTCGGAACGCCGATCTTCGCTGCCGCGGCCGCCACCGTATCCGAGGGATCGATCCCTAGAACGGGAACTCCCATTTGCAAAAAATTCTTGAGCAGATACCCGTCATTGCTGGCGAGTTCGACCACCAAACTCGTCGCGTCGAGCGAAAAACGCCGCCGCGCCATGGCGCAGTACGCACTGGCATGCGCCAGCCACTCGTCCGAATACGAAGAGAAATACACGTAATTGCCAAAGAGCTCTTCGGGCGCAACGTCATAGTCCACTTGCACCAATTTGCAGGCCTCGCAGACTTTCGCGCGCAGCGGGTAACGCTTCTCATTGACCGCGTCGGTCAAGGACGTAAGAAACGCGTTCGAAGGCGGCTGCAGCCCCAAGTCGGCCATGGTGACGGATAGACGGCCGCCGCAAGCGCGACAACCGGTTACGAGCCCTGTCATCGCGGGTTCAACCTTCCCAATTCTTCCACGGCGCGGCGCCGCTTTCCCACAGCGCATTCAAATGCTGTTTGTCGCGCAAGGTGTCCATCGGTTGCCAGAATCCACGGTGAATCCATGCGGATAGTTGGCCGCTCGCCGCCAACGTTTCCATGGGTTGATTTTCCCAAACCGTATCCATGCCGTCGATCAATTCGAGCACGCTGGGCTCCAGCACGAAGAAGCCGCCATTGATGAGCCCACCCTCGGTCTGAGGCTTCTCCTCGAAGGAAATCGCCTGAGCTCCCTCGATCACGATACGGCCGAAACGCGCCGGCGGCCGCACGCAGGCCACCGTCGCTTTGCAGCCCCGCTCCTTGTGAAAGGCGATTTCGGCATTGACGTCGATATTCGCCAAACCGTCGCCGTAGGTCATGCAAAAGGGTTCGTTCGCATTCAAGTACCGGCCTACCTGCATTAGACGCCCGCCGGTCATGGTCTCCTCGCCGGTATCCACCAGCGTCACTTTCCACGGCTCGCTGCGGCAATCGTGATATTCGACCCGGTTGCCGGCCATATCGAACGTGACGTCGGCTTGGTGCAGGAAATAGTTGGCGAAATACTCTTTCACCATGTAGCCCTTGTAGCCCAGGCAGACGATGAATTCGCGCACCCCGAAGGTCGAATAGGATTTCATGATGTGCCAGAGTATGGGCCGCGACCCGATTTCCACCATGGGCTTCGGGCGGGTGCTCGACTCCTCCGCAATACGCGTGCCCTTGCCGCCGGCGAGGATGACGCACTTCATCGGTCGTGGCCCGACGCCGCGACTCGACTGGCCTTGGGCCCGCTCGACGCGGCGGTTCCGCTCGACGCCGTTGTTCCGCTCGAGGTGGCGGTTCCGCTCGGCGCCGCGGTTCCGCTCGAGGCGGCGCGACTCGCCCGTTCTCGATATTGCGCCAGCTGCGCCCCAGTAACTTCCAGCATATTCTCTCCCGCCGCGTGGGCTCGATACCAATCCGCCGTCCACGACAGCGATTCCTCTATGCGTAAGACGGGTCGCCACCCGAGCGAGCGCTCGGCCAACGCGGACGACAGGGTTAATGCGCGCGCCTCGGTGGGATGCGCCCCCTCATCGCGCTCCCAACCCGGTTTTCCATCGAACCGGGCGCTGAACGCGTCGACAACTTCATGAACCGAGCAAAAGGCCGACGGATCAGGACCGAAATTGACGGCGCGGGGGGCGGTGTCGGGCGTTTCGACCAGAGCCTGCGCCAAGGCCAGGTAGCCGGACAGCGGTTCGAGCACGTGCTGCCAAGGTCTGACGGCGTCCGGATAGCGAAGCGTCACCGGCCGGCCTGCGGTGAGCGCTCGGACGCAATCAGGGATGAGCCGATCGGCCGACCAGTCCCCACCGCCAATGACATTGCCGGCCCTGACCGATGCGACCGGCGGTCCCGCCCCAAAGAAACTGTCGCGAAAGCTGTTCGTGAGCAGCTCGGCACAGGCCTTGCTGTTGCTGTAGGGGTCATGACCGCCCAGGCGGTCATCTTCGACGAACGGGCGCCCGAACCCAAGATTTTCATACACCTTGTCGCTGGTAACCACGACCACGCACTGAAGACTACCCGCCCCACGGCAGGCCTGCAGCACGCTGGCCGTGCCCATCACATTGGTCCCGTACGTGCCCAGGGGATCGCGGTAGGACTCCCTGACCAAGGCCTGCGCGGCCATATGAATGACGACTTGCGGGTCCGCTTCGGCCACCACGCCGCGTACCCTGCCCTCGTCGCGGATGTCATCGATGATGGAGCGAGAGCCGGCGCCGACGATTGCCCAAAGGTTCGGTTCAACCGACGGCTCCAAAGCGTAGCCGGTGACCTCGGCGCCCATGGTCCGTAACCAAAGGTACATCCAGGCCCCCTTGAACCCGGTATGGCCGGTCAACAGCACTCTTCGGCCTCGCCAAAAATCGTCGTTCTGAATTGTTTGCACGGTTGTCCTCAGGGCCACGGTTACCCGTGCCAGTATGATCTCAGAGCACGCAATGTCGGCCGCACGCGACGCCAACCCACCCGTCCGCCGATTCGAATCTGCAGATTCAGCAATTTTCGCAGATTTCGCACCATCAAAAATACATCTTTGTACTGAATCCGCCGCTGCGTCACGTAGGCAATCTTGAGGGCGTCGCACACGATGGCGACCGGCAACTTGTAGAACCGGGAGCGTGCCGCGAAGGGATCGCGAACGCGCGCCACGAAGCTCGCGTCGGTGACGAGTATCAAGGTGGCGATGCGTTCCATGACGAATATCTTCATCTGCACGTCGTTGCGCCCACGGTAGGCGGTCGGTTGCCGCAACTCCCGTCCCAACTCATCGTCCGGCGTTTCAGCAATGGCGAACATCTTTTCGGTGAACGCGAGCCACGCCCGCCAGAAGCGGGGTTTCGCAATAAAATAGTTCGAGTGCACCGTATTCCGGGAATCGGAAATGAACCCCTCGAGGTCGATGGATCGATGGATGCGCTCCAACAAGCGCGTCGCCACGCCCGCCAGACCCGGATGCTCTGCCTCTCCGTGCTCGAACACACTGAGAAAATACGCACTATTATGGATACTCGGGCTGAACAGGACCACCTCGGCTGCCGCGTCCGCCGTGAGAATGAAATCCCGCACCATCGCCGAACTGAGATTGGTCTTGTGTTTGAATTTCGGCGACAGGAATCCGTAGAACGCGTCTTCGTCCAGCTTCTCGTTCAGCAGATATTTTCTGATCGGCCAATATTCGTACCAATCCGGCCGTTCATTGGCCGAATTATCCAGCACGGCAAAACCCGGGTCCAGGTCTTGCGGCGAGGTATAGTGATTGAGAATTTGGAATATGTGCATGGGAGGCATGGCGCGCATTGTATCCCGCCTCCGTCACTGTATCCCGCCCCCGTCACTCGGCGCTGCGCCGCGCGGCTAGGCGCGTCATGAGCGCGACGTAATTGGTCTGGTAGGCACGCATCGAATAGCGCTCCTCGACATGCGCGTGTCCGCGGGCACCGAACCGCGCTCGAAGTTCCGATGAATTGATCAATCGTTCCAAATTCCGTTCCCATTCCTCGTTGTTCCTCGCATGAAAGCCGTTGACTCCGTCGATCACAGCTTCCGCATTGGCACCCACCGGAGACGCGACGCAAGGCAGTGCGGCAGCCATGTACTGGAGTAGTTTGAACGCGCATTTGCCGCGAGCCCACTCATCGTCCGTCAGCGGCATGACGCCGATGTGGGCCGCGGCGAGCGACGCCGCCTCGGTTTGCGAACTCCATGCGATGCGCTCGATGGTGATCTCGGGCCAGTCTGGAAATTCCGAGCAGATGACGCGTAATTTGAGCGTGGGATGCCGCGATGCAAGCCGCGCCAAAGCGGGCCGAATCATCTCCAGATAAATGAGATTCTCCGGGCTGCCGATCCAGGCAATGATCGGCGGATGGTCGGGCAAAGCCGTGGTCGCCCGGTACGCCAACGTGTCTATGGATGTGGGCAGAATGGCGATGTCCCGTGCCGTGCGCCGCGCCGCCCCCGCCAAGACGTCATTGCCCGCCGCGACCACATCCACCCACCGGCACGTGGCATGGAATTTCTTGCGGCGCCAGATCGAATCGTTCACCGGTTCGCCGAGCCGCCGCGGTTTGCGCACGTAAATGGCATCGTCGAAGTCGAATATCCTGTGCCGGCTCAACGAGGCCATCAGACGCGCCTCGAGCGCACTCAGTTTGATCTGATGCAGCACCACCACATCCGCCCATCGCAGCAGGTCGCGCCGCTCCCAGGTGCGAAGTCCATAGCGCCCGCTCGGGAAGCGCTCGGTGCGCACATTCCATCCGGCTGCCTCCAAAGGACCGATGAGGCTGCGCATTCGATGCCGGAATGACGGTTGATCGAGACCGTAACCCAACAATAGAGCATTCGACATAGGGGCGTCGCCGTTACTCAAGGTCAATCAACTTCGCCGTGGCGCGCAGTGCCCTATCGACTCCATCCGTGAGCCCGAGTGCCATCGCTCGGCCGGCCAATCCGCTCAAGTTGGCTGCATTTTGCAGCAGGTCCGTCGCTGTTTTCAGAATGAGGGCCGAATCCAGCGGCGCGGCAACCGCGACTCCGGCGCTGACGCAGCGGCGTATGCGCTCGGCTTGATCGCCCGCGATGGGCACGGCAATGCACGGCCTGCCGCATGCGATGGATTGCAGCAGGGTCGAGCCGCCGTTCGCGATAATGAGGCGCGCACCTCGCATCAGTTCGGCCAGCTCGGTCTGCGGCAGGAAACCCAACATCCGGAGCCGCGACCCGTTGTTCGGCGAACCGGCGGCCGGCGAACCGGTGGGGGGCGATCCTGCTCCGGGCGACCCCGCGGCCGGCGAACCGGTGGCAGGCGCTCCCGCGGCCGGCGGCTCCACATCGTCTCCGGACGCGAGCCCCGACGGACCCACGAACAGCGTTTCGACGCCCGCCGCGGCGAGTTCGCGCGCCGCATGGAGAAATCGTTCCACCGCATCGTTCGCGCCGGGGTGACCCGTGCCGCCTCCCGGCACCACCAGCACATAGGCATCCACGGCGCACCCCAGGCGCGCGACCAGGGAAATGCGCGGCGATTCAAGTCCACGTCCGCGCGCGAGAATGACATCCAGGTAGCGCACTTCGGGACGGCGCATGAATTTGAGCTTGAGCCGTTCGACCGGCCGCAGTTCGCCCGCGATGAACTCGGGGTACGCGATCCAATGCTCATCGATCAGGCGCATCCAGCGCAACCGAAACGCCTTGTTTCTCTGCCGTCGCCGGGCGCTGATGAAAACCACGCGCGCGCCCAGTCGTTGCGCCGCACGCAGTTGTGCGGTGCGCCCCGCATTGTCGAAGAACACCACATCGGGGCGCCACGTATTCATCACCTCGATGACGGCTGCGGAATGAAAGGTCGGCGACGAGTCCAGCAACGTGGTGGGAAAAGGCGCCTTCGCCGCATAGGGTGCGTGGCGGCTCAGAATGAATTGAATGGAAACGCCCGGCCAGCGCCCCTCGGCCCCTTGCGCAATCGCCAGCGAGCGCGCGTATTCGCCCATGCCGAACGCACCCGAGACAGGCACGAACAAAAATCGCGGTGCTCGGTCATTCAAAGGCGGTAAACCAGCGATCGAGCACCAACAAATACCACGCGCGGCGAAATTCGCTGCTCACCGGACGCCGCAATACACCGCGTGCCATGAGGCGCGTCACGGCGTCTTGCAAAATTTTCGGATGCTGCCTCAACCATCGATGCAGCGGCAAACCAAAGCCCGACTTCGGCCGATTCAAGTGCCCAGGGGGTAGGCGCGGCTCCATCAGCCGGCGTACCAATAATTTGCCGCGGCGCCGGCGCCGATCGACCAGCAGGGAGGGATCGACGCTCAACATGAATTCGACCAATCGATGGTCCAACAACGGCGGCCGCACCTCGAGAGAGTGCGCCATGCTGGTCCGGTCCACTTTGGTCAACAATCCTTCCGCCAAGTCAGTGTTCAGATCGAGCCAGCGCAACTGCACGAGAGGAGACAAATCCTCGCGCCAGAATTGTCGATAAAACCACAGGAAATCATAACCACGCTCCTGCCAGTCATCCGCCAGCAAGGCATCGACTTGGGGTCCCGCAAGTCCGCCCAGCGCCACGGCGAAAGCCGGCAATCCAACGGCCGCATGTCGCTGCATGGACGATGCGAAGCGCGACAACGGCGGCAAGACGCCTGCGAGGGTTCGGTTCAGGAAGTTCGAGCGCGCGCCGATGTCCGACCAATAGCGCGGATAACCGCAGAAGATCTCATCGCCGCCCTCGCCGCTCAATGCCACCGTGACCTCGCGGCGCGCGAACTCGGCGACCAAATAATTGGACCATGCCGCGCTGTCGCCGAAGGGCTCGTCGAACAAATGCGGCATGGCATCGAGTGCCACCGCAAAATCCGCCGTCTTCGCAGTCATTTCGGTGTGCGCCGTATCCAAATGCCGAGCGACGCTGCGTGCTGCGTCGAGCTCGGATCGATCGCGCGCATCGAATCCCAAGCTGTAGGTACGCGGACCGTCGAGATAATAGGTCGCGAGCGCCGAATCCATGCCGCCGCTCAAGAATACGCCCACCGGCACATCCGACAAGGTGTGCGCCGGCACGACTTCCCGCAGCAATTCATCCAGCCTCTGCAAGGTGTCGTCTTCGCTCCTCGTCTGGATTGCAGTCGACGGCCGCCAATACCGTTCAATGCTGAGGCGGCCGTTCTCCCAGGTCAGCGTGTGCCCGGCGGGTAACTTGGATATCCCTTGATAAATGGTTTTCGGCGCCGGTATGTAGCCGTGGAACAGAAAATCTCGGACTGCACTCCGGTCGATCTGCGGCTTTCCCAGTACCAAGAGGGCCTTCAATTCCGAGGCAAACGCGATACCGTCGGGCAAGATCTGGTAGTACAGCGGCTTGATGCCGAGCCGGTCTCGAACCAGCAACAGCCGTCGCGAGGCGCTATCCCATAGTGCAAACGCGAACATTCCCGCCAAGCCTCCCAAAGCCGCGCTGCCGCAATCGGCGAGGAGGTGTAGTAAAGTTTCGGTATCGCCGCTGGAATGCCACGGCCCCTCGAGGCCCTGACGCAGATGTTCGTGATTGTATATCTCACCGTTGTAGGTGAGCACCAACGGCCCCAGCACCATGGGTTGATGACCACCCTCGGTCAGGTCCTGGATGGCGAGCCGGCGGTGCCCGAGGGCCACGCCTGGAGCGGTCCAGACGCCGTCGCCGTCCGGGCCCCGATGCCGCAGGCGCTGCGCCATGAGTTCCACTGTTGCGCCGCTCGCGCGCGATCCGATGATGCCGACTATGCCACACATGGGCGGCAGTCTAGCGCGACCCCGGCGTTACGTAATGTACCGCTAGCCATCGGGCAGGTCTTCGTTTAGGGTGCAGCCTGGAGCAGTACACATGGCAACACCCGCCGATCAACGCCTGCTGGAATTACTGGGAAAATGGCTCGAGAGCCTTGAGCTGCATGCCAAGTATTCTTCGCTTGACGACGACAGCTATTCTAAGATTCAACCCTGGCCGGAGCATCAGCGCCCGACCCGATGGATCATCGACCTTGCCAGACAGAAGGCACTCGCTCTGCAGAGTCAGGTTCAAGAGCGCATCGCCATGGGCGACGCGAAATTCTCCGATTCGCTGGAGTTGATGACTTTCCTCGCGAATCTCGTGGGATCCGAGCACATCGAACGCTTCATCCCCCTGGCCGATCCAAAAAACGAACAGGCGACCGCGCCCGAACCGCCGGCCGTTCGGCCGGAATCGGCGCCCGGCAATGCCGCCACGGCCACGCGCGAAATGCCGAAATTTCTGGTAGGTGCGCAACGCGAGCCGGCTCGCACCGGCACCGCCAACGTCGCACGCACCGAGCGCAAAGCAGCCGCCAAGCCACCGGCAAAAACCACCAGCCCGACCAGCTCGCATAAACCGCCGGCCGCAAAACCCACCGCCGCCCAACCCGGCTTGGCCCACGATCGAAGCGGTCCGTCGGAGGCCGCACGTGAACAGGTCATCGCCGACGCCACGCGCCTGGTGCAATGGGGCCGCAAATGGTACGAATTGGCTGAGCTCATCGCAAGCATGGCGGACCGTCCCCATTTGACCGACGTTCGACGTATACTCAAGGACAATAAAGCGGTCATCGATAAGAATGCCGGACGCGGCTAAACCGGCTCAATCTTACCGCCGCTAACCAAAAAAATTTTGAACCTCGGATGCTGAGCCACGCTCAAAGGTCGCCATGATTACGACGAAACATTTATCCAAGCGCTATGGCGACAAGCTGGCGGTCGACGACCTGACGTTCACGGTTGCGCCGGGCGAGGTTTTGGGATTTTTGGGCGCCAACGGGGCCGGAAAATCCACCACCATGCGAATGATCGCCGGGTTCATCTCTCCCTCGGCCGGCCAAGTCTCGGTGTGCGGGCACGACATCGAACGAGCGCCGGTGGCCGCAAAATCCTGCATGGGTTATCTCCCCGAGGGCGCGCCCAGCTACGGCGAAATGACCGTGGCGGAATTTCTCGATTTCGTGGCCGACATTCGCGGCTTGACCGGTGCCCAGCGGCGCCAACGGCGCAGCGTGGTAATCGAACGCCTCGCCTTGGAACCGGTGATCGACCAGGTCATCGAAACGCTGTCCAAGGGCTTCCGGCGCCGAGTCGGCTTGGCACAGGCGCTCATCCACGACCCGCAGGTGCTGATTCTGGATGAACCCACCGATGGTCTGGATCCGAATCAGAAACACGAAGTACGCCGGCTCATCAACGAACTCAGCAAGGACAAACTCGTCATCGTCTCGACCCACATTTTGGAAGAGGTGCACGAGGTGTGCAGCCGCGCCATCATCATCGCGCACGGACGCATCGTCGCCGACGAAACACCGGCCGCCCTCGAGGCGCGCTCGCGTTACCATCATGCAGTCAGCCTGCGGTTCGAAAGACCTGAGCAACTCGCCGCCGCGGCCCGCGAGATCGCGGCGCTGGCCGAGGTGAAGGCGGTCGAAACGAATGAGCGCGATCTTAAGGTAACCGCGGTGCCGCGTCCGGGCGCCAACGTTCTGCCGGCGATCAGCGCGATCATCGCGAAACACGATTGGAAAGTCCCCGAACTTCACCTCGAATCGGGTCGGCTCGACGAGGTATTTCGTTCGTTGACTCAGCCGCATCCCGGGATCGCCGCGCAACCGTCCACCGCCATCACGGAAGGAGCGCCGGTTTGAACAAGGTTCTGGTAATTTTCCGGCGCGAATTGCGCAGCTATTTCGCGACGCCGCTGGCCTATGTGTTCATCGTAATTTTTCTGGTCCTAGCCTCCGTGTTCACGTTCCAGGTGGGCGGCCTGTTCGAACGCGGCCAGGCGGATCTGCAGCCATTCTTCCGCTGGCATCCGTGGTTGTACTTGGTGCTCATCCCGGCCATTTCGATGCGCCTTTGGGCCGAGGAACGCAACAGCGGCAGCATCGAGCTGCTGATGACGCTGCCGGTTACCTTGTGGCAGGCGGTGGTGGGAAAATTCCTGGCTGCCTGGTGTTTCGCGGGCGTTGCGCTGTTGCTGACGTTTCCCGTCTGGATAACCGTCAACTATCTCGGCCACCCGGACAACGGCGCCATCGTTGCGGCCTACATGGGGAGTTTCCTCATGGCGGGCGGATTCCTGTCCATCGGCATGTGCTTGTCCGCGGCCACACGCAACCAGGTAATCGCCTTCATTACCGCGGCGCTGGTCGGATTCATCTTCCTCCTCGCCGGCTTCCCGCTGGTGCTGGACTTCGTCCGCGGCGTATTGCCGCAGGCCGTGGTCGATGCCATCGCAAGTTTGAGTTTTTTCACGCACTTCGAGGCCATTTCCAAGGGAGTCATCGACTTGCGCGATCTGGTGTATTTCGCGGCGTTGATCGGCTTTTGGCTGACGGCCACTGCGCTCGTGCTCGACATGAAAAAGGCGGAATAGGTGAACGGTACTAGTCCACGAAGAATGGGTCCACAAAGAATGGGTTGGCAAAGAATCGGGTACGGCGTGGGCGGCTTGCTGGCCCTCGCGGTGCTCTTTTTGGGCATCGTCATGCTCTCGAATACGGGCTTGCGCGGCGTGCGTTTGGATCTCACGCAGAACAAGCTCTACACCTTGACGCGCGGCACGCAGCAGGTGCTCGCCGAACTCAAGGAGCCCGTCAACCTCTATTACTATTTTTCGCGGGACGCGGCGACCAAACAGTCGCCGCTGGTCATGCCATATGCCACGCGGGTGCGCGAATTCCTCGAAGAGATTGCCGCACGCTCGGGCGACAAGGTTCGTTTGCGGGTGGTCGATCCACAACCGTTTTCCGAAGACGAGGATAGAGCTGCGGAGTTCGGCCTGCAATCGTTGCAGGCGGGCGGCGGCGATGCGCTGTATTTTGGCTTGGCGGGCACCAATTCGACCGACGGCCGCTCGGCCATCCCGAGCTTCCAGGCCGATCGCGAAGAATTCCTGGAATATGACGTTGCCAAACTGATCCATGAATTGGGTACGCCCAAGAAACCGGTGATCGGCCTCATGAGCTCACTGGGCATGCAAGGTCAGTTCGATCCCATGAGCGGTCGAATGAGCGAGCCCTGGCCCATCCTCGCCCAGCTCCAGCAGATCTTCAGCGTGCGCCCGTTGACATCCGACGTCGACCACATCGACAAGGACGTCGATGTGTTGATGGTGGTGCATCCGAAACAGCTGCCCACCAAGACGCTGTACGCCATCGATCAATTCGTCATGCGCGGCGGAAAAATGCTTCTGTTCGTCGATCCGAATTCGGGAGCGGACACCAGCGGACAGGATCCGTCGAACCCGCTCGCGAGCGCGATGGCCAACCATTCGTCGAATCTAGAGCCGCTGCTCTCGGCGTGGGGCGTCAGCTACGACGCCGGCAAAGTGATCGGAGACTTGGTGCTTGGACTTGACGTGCGTTCCAGCATGCAGGCGCCGCCCATGCGCCACATCGGCATTCTTGGGCTTCATCACGCCGATATGGACCAAAAGGACGTCGTAACCACATCGCTCGACGTGATTAACATGGCGAGCAGCGGCTCGCTGTCGGCACGCGCGGGGGCCAAGACCACATTCGAACCCTTGCTGCTGAGTTCGACCAGCGCCGCGCCGTTGCCCGCCGAACGCTTCAATGCGCTGTCCGATCCATCGACGCTGCGTGACGGATTCAAACCCTCCGGAACCCGCTACGCCCTCGCCGCCCGCGTGACCGGACCCGTGGAATCGGCGTTTCCGCAAGGCGCGCCGCCGGATCAGAAGTCGGCCGCCGGCCCGCCGGTCGCTCATTTGGCGAAGGCGGTTTCGCCGGCGAATATCGTAATCATCGCGGACACCGATCTGTTGATGGACTACATGTGGGTGCAGACGCGCGAATTATTCGGTCAAAAGATCGCTCAGGCATTTGCGAATAACGGCGACTTCATCGCCAACATCCTCGACAACTTGAGCGGCAGTAGCGCCCTCATCAGCATTCGGGGCCGTGCCAGTTTTTCACGGCCGTTCGAGCGCGTGGAGGCCCTGCGCCATCAGGCCGACGACCGCTTGCGAGCCAAGGCGCTGGAGCTGCAATCCGAGCTTCAACAGACCGAAACGAAATTGACCGAGCTGCAAAGCAAGCGCAACGATCAGGCTTCGCTCATGCTGTCGCCCGAACAGGAGCAGGAAGTAAAACGCTTCACCGCCGAGAAAACGCGGGCTCGGAAAGAATTACGGGAAACTCAGCGCGGCTTGAACGTCGACATCGACCGGCTCGATTCCAAACTCAAGGTCCTCAACATTGCCGTCGCACCGCTGATCGTGGCCGTGGTGGGAGGAATCGTCTTGTCCATGCGCCGCCGGCGTAAGTCGAGAGGGTCGGTGCAGACCAGGCTGCCGCTCGGCGAGTCGAGCTCCACATGAGCCGGCAGCGCTTTGCATTGCTGCTGATTGCAGCGCTGGTGGCCATGTCGGGCGCGTTTTATTTGAGTACGCAACGAAATCTGCCGCGCGAGACACAGGCAGGGGCGGCGCTGTTGCCTTCGCTCGCGAACGACATGAACGCCGTGACCGCGGTCATGGTACGCAAGGGCAGCGCGCAGCCAACCTTGACCTTGCACAAAACGGGAAGCCAGTGGTCGGTGGCGGAACGCGCCGACTATCCCGCGGACGTTGCGAAGCTTCGTAAGCTCCTGCTGTCGCTGCGCGATGCCAAAATCCTCGAGGAAAAGACCTCCGACCCGGCGCGGTTCGTGGCCATTGGCGTCGAGGATCCGGTCGATCCCAGTGCGGAGGGCGCCGAGCTCACCGTGGTCAGCCCCGGTGACAAGCATTCGCTGATCGTGGGCAAGCCGGTGGGCGAAGGAAATTTCGTGCGACGTGTCGGCGAGAACCGCAGTTACAGCGCGGAGCCGTCGATTGTCGTCGACACTCAGCCACGGGACTGGATCGATTCGCGCTTGCTCGACGTACCGGCTACGCTGATTCAAAGCATCGAGTTCAAGCCGGCCACGGGCGCGGCGTATGCGATTCGGCGCCTGAATCCGGCGGACAACACTTTCAGCCTCGACGGCGTGCCGGCAGGCCGTAAGGCCCTGGATGGGCACGCTCTGGCGCCGGCGCCGACGTTGCTCGCCAGCCTCACGGCCGAAGATGTCGGGCAATCGAGTGCCATCGATTTCGGCCAGTCCTCTCAGATGGTCGTGACTCTCACGGATGGCACCGTCATTACGTTGACGGGCACCGCAGTCGCCGACAAGCACTGGATTCAGGTGAAGTCGAGCAAGGACGCCGCACTGACCGCCAAGACTCAAGGACGCGCCTTCGAAGTCGCGAGCTATCGGTACGACGCCTTGTTCAAACCCGTGGAGCAACTGCTGGTACCGAAAGCACCGCCCGCACCGAGCGCCGCATCCGCCGCGCCATCGCACGCGCCTGCGCACGCCTCTACGCCTACGCCCGCACCTAAGAAACCAGCGCCCGCCACGGCGCCGTGACCAGCGGCGTCAGCGCGGTGACCAATGGGGCTGGCGCAGTAAGCAATGGTGTCAGCGCAGGCTTCGGTAGGCGTTTCGCGGCGCTGATCTACGACGGGTTTTTGCTACTCGCGCTGCTCATGATATTCACCGCGCTCTCCCTGGTGTTCACCAAGGAGCACTTGGCCGTCACTCGCGAGTCGTCCGGCGGCTGGTTCTATGTGTACCGCGCCGGGGAAATCGGCGTGGTTGCCGGATATTACGTCCTCAACTGGATACGCAGCGGTCAAACGCTGGGAATGCGCGCGTGGCGCCTGCGCGTCGTGAGTGACACCGGCGAGCCGCTGCGCGTCCGTAGCGCGGTGCTGCGTTTCATTTGCGGATTCCTGGCGTGGCCGCCGGCAGCGCTCGGCGTCCTGTGGCTGTATCTCGATCCCGAGCACCTGGCTCTGCACGATAGATTGTCCAAAACCCGCGTGGTTCGGCTACGCGCCCCGGGCTAGCTACTTTCCGGCGCGCGTAGCTCCCAGCTAGGCCGCCCCAGCTAGGCTGCCCCCGGGCAAGGCGGCCCGTGGCAGCGCAACCGCTAGCGCGTCCGAGAGATGGCGACCAGCGTGCACATCCCGATAACCGCGGTGGGCAGCCAGCCGACCAGCATGGGGTTCAACCCGAACAGCTGACCGCCTTTCTCGACCATACCGGTTATCAGGAAGAAAACCACTCCGAGCAACACGCCGATCACGGTTCGGGCACCGGCTCCGGTGGTGCGCAGGGGTCCGAAAACGAACGGCAAGGCGAGGAGCGTCACCACGATGACTGCGAACATGCGGGCTATGCGCGACCAGAAGCCGATTTCATACGGGATGGTGCCCAAGTTGTTGCGCCGTAGATGATCGATGTAGGAGGCCAGCCCGCGCAGGGTGAGCAGGTCCGGATCGGTCGCCGCCAGGCCTAGAAAATCCGGATTGACGGACGACGTCATGATAATTTCAGGAACGACTTCACTTTCTATGTGGTCCTCGCTGAAGCGTGTGGTCGACACATTGTGCAGACGCCAATGACCCGGGTCCGCCACCGATATGCGCTCCGCGCGCTTCACCGAACGCAATCGGTTGGAACCATCCAACTCGAACAGCGATACGCCGCCGAAGGCTTGATCCACCTCGCCTGTCTGCACTCGAAGTATCAGGTTGCCGTCCTTGACCCAGGCGCTGCTCGATCCGGCGAAGCTGATGTCCGCCAGCTTGCTGGTGGTTTTCTCACGCTTGGCGAGTTGAGCCATGGGCGGAGCGACGTATTCGCCGATGCCATACATGATGATGGCCATCGTCAGCCCCGCGAGGCCCACCGGCCAGGCGATACGCCACACCGATACCCCCGAGGCTCGCGTCACGACCAGCTCGCTGCCCGAGGCCAGATGGCCCAAGCCCATCAGCGCCCCGATCATGGCGCCGATCGGCAAGACCTCGAACGCCTGCTCCGGTAAATTGAGAAAGGTGTACAAAAATGCTTCGCCGGCGCTGTATTCGCCCACGCCGATGTCGCTTTGCTGACTGATGAACAGGAACAGCGCACCCAACGTCATCAGCACGGCCAGCGCCATGGCCGCGTAAATCAGTACCGTGCGATACAGATAACGGTCGAGCGTGTTCACGCCGTGCTCGATTCGCGATAGACGAGATACAGGCCCAACGTCAAAATGGCCAAGTGTACCCACCACACCCCGATGACCGGCGACAGGTCGCCCTTCTCGAGCCATACCTTGGCCGCCGACAGTAGATTCGAGTACACGAAATACACCACGATGGCGAAGCCGACGCGCGCATAACGCCCCTGCCGCGGACGCAGACGGCTCAACGGCACGGCCACCAACGTCAACACCAGCGCCATCAAGGGACTCGACGCGCGGGATTGCAGTTGTGCCACGTCCGAAGCGCTATGGGTGCCCCATAGCTCTCGCGTTGGCTTGGTATCCGGATCCTGCGGCCCGACCGCATCCGCCGGCGTCGAGATCGGAATGCCGTGCTCGCGGAACTCGATGACTCGAAAATCGCTTTGCCCGGGTTCGCCCTCATAGCGGCGTCCGTTGAACAGAGTAACGAAGTGCATGCCGTTCGCGGACGCCTTGGAATACGTCGCGGTGTCGGCGAGTGCGAGTTCGATACGACCGGCGGACTCGCGTCTGACGAAGACATTGTGCAGGACCCCCTCGTGATCGACTCGTTCCGCGTAGAAAACAGCATCGCCACCGCTGAAGGACCGAAACCGGCCGGCGTCCAGCTGCCCGAACTGCGCCTCCTTGATCGCGGATTGCCGGATCAACTGCACTTGGTTGTCGGCGCGCGGCACTTGGAAAAAAGACAGCCATGCCAGTCCCACGGCGATCGCTGCCGCAAAAATGAACAGCGGCGCCAGCAGCCTGGCCGGCGCGAAACCGCACGCCTGCAAAGCCGCCATTTCGCTATCGTGATACAAGCGCCCAAGGGTGAGAACCACGGCGAGCAACAGGCCGACCGGCACGATGACCGAAAGATTCATCACGGCGCCCAGGGCAATCAGGTCGAACACCACGTGTCGGCCATATTGATTGTCGGCGGCCTGACCGAGAACCCTGGACAATTGATTCGAAACCAGGATGGCCACCAAAACACCGGTCACGGCGAGCCAGGTCTGCACGACTTCGCGCAGCACATATCGTTGGACGGTCCATTTCATATCGTCGAGCTTAGAGCCTTCGCAATAATCTAGTAAACTATTTGCCTACATGAACCTTCAGGTTAAGGATAAATAGGGAGTTTCGGATATGGAATTCACGGCTATTGTCGATGTCAAGGCACGCGACAGCGCTGATTGCGCCGTCGTGGGCATCTATGAGCAAGGCGATTTGGGCGTCGCCGCTCGGCACATCGACGCACAGACCGGCGGCCTGATCGGCAAACTGCACAGCAGCGGAGATTTTGGCGGCAAACTGGGCGACACGCTGTTGCTGCCTCTGCCCGCGGGAGCGGCGTCGGCTCGGGTGCTGTTGATCGGACTGGGGCCGAGATCCGGATTTGGCCGTAAGCCATACCGCAAGGCGGTGCTGGCCGCAGCGCAGGCGCTCGGCAAAACCGGTGCGACGGACGCGATTGTGTACCTCACTCTCGAGGAGGTTGCCGACCTCGACGTGCTTTACCGCGCGCGTTTGGTCGCGGAAGTGTTCTGTGTTCAGGCCTATAAAATTCCCCATCTCAAGACAAGCGCCCAGCCCAAGTCACCGGCGCTCTCGAGCGTCAGCGTTGCCGCGGAGAACGCGCGTGCGGCGAAATCGGCCGCGGAAGGTCTCGAGATCGGCTCGGCCATCGGCAGCGGCATCGCACTGGCTCGCGACCTAGGGAATCTGCCGCCCAATGTGTGCACCCCCACGTACCTGGGCAACCGCGCGCTGCAGCTGGCGAAGCAATGGCCCAGTATCAAGGCCAAGGTGGTCGATGAGAAGGGCATCAAGGCCCTCAAGATGGGGGCTTTCCTGGCGGTCACTCAGGGCTCCGATCAGCCGCCACGACTGATCGTGTGCGAGTACCGCGGCGCCAAAAAAAGCGTCGCGCCCATCTGTCTGGTCGGCAAAGGTATCACTTTCGATTCCGGCGGTATTTCGCTGAAAGACCCGCCCGCCATGGATGAGATGAAGTTCGACATGAGCGGCGCGGCCACGGTCCTGGGCACGCTGCGCACGGTTGCCGAACTTCGATTGCCCATCAATCTCGTGGTCATCGTCGCATCCTGCGAGAACATGCCGAGCGGCGCCGCCGTCAAGCCCTCGGACATCGTGACGACCATGTCGGGTCAAACCGTCGAGATTCTCAACACCGACGCCGAAGGTCGATTGGTCCTCTGCGACGCCCTCACCTACAGCCGTCGCTTCAAGCCGGCCGCGGTCATCGACGTCGCGACGTTGACGGGCGCCTGCATCATCGCGCTCGGCAATCACTTCAGCGGCTTGATGAGCAACGACGAAGCATTGACGAACGAACTCTCCGCAGCCGGCGTCCGCGCCGACGATCGGGCTTGGCATCTGCCCATTGGCGAGGAGTATGTCGATCAGTTGAAAAGCAACTTCGCCGATATCGCAAACGTCGGCGGCCGCGAGGGCGGCGCATGTACGGCCGCTTCCTTCTTGTGGAAGTTCGCCAAGGATTTGAAGTGGGCGCATTTGGACGTGGCCGGCACCGCCTGGCTCAGCGGCTCGCAGAAGGGCAGCACCGGCCGCCCCGTGCCGCTGCTGGTCGATTTCTTGCTTCATCGCGCCAACGCGAAATGACCGAACGCGTCGATTTTTACGTTCTGAAGAGCTCGACGGCAAAACAGCGTTGGACGTTTGCCTGCCGGCTGACCGAGAAGGCCTACCTGCGGAATTTGCAGGTGGTGCTACTGAGCGAAACGGCCGCCGATGCCAAGATTCTCGACGAATTGCTCTGGACGTTCAATGAACGCTCGTTCGTTCCGCATGACTTGCAGGGTGATCGGCCATCCCGCGGCGGCGCCCCGGTGCTGTTGACCCCTGACCTCGACTCCATCGATGCTGCCGATCTGCTGGTGAACTTGAGCGCCCACCTACCCTCGCGTTTGGAGCGCTTCGCCCGCGTAGCCGAAATCATCGACACCGACGAGGAGCGGCGGCGTTCGGGTCGCGAACGCTTCAAAGCCTATCGCGAACTCAAGCTGCCGGTCGAAACGCATCAGTTGGATGACGTCGCGGACGCCTGACATCGCATGACCACCGAATCGCATGACCCGCGCGACATCCCGATTCTCACCGACGCGGTCGAGAAGGACGGTCGAACGTATACTTATTTCGATGCCAAGTCGGTGCATGCCGCCGTCGTGACCGAGACGCTGAATCTGGCCGATTCTCTATTGCACCAAGCGGCCAAGGACATCGAAGCGACGCTGTTCGAGCGCGTCTTCGATCAGCTGCGCGCACGGCTACCGGAACTCGTCGATCGCGTCTTACACGAACACGCGGCGAAAAACCCGGCAGATACCGACAATGGATAAGGCATTTTCGCCCGCCGATATCGAATCGCGGATCTACGCGCAATGGGAAGCGTCGGGATACTTCGCGCCCAGCGGCCACGGCCCTCCCTACTCCATCGTCATTCCGCCGCCCAATGTCACCGGCACACTGCACATGGGCCACGCGTTTCAAGACACCATCATGGACGCGCTCATCCGTTATCGGCGAATGCGCGGCTTCGACACGCTGTGGCAGCCGGGCACCGACCATGCGGGGATCGCCACCCAAATGGTGGTGGAGCGCCAGCTGAATGCTGCCGGACAAAGCCGGATCGAGCTTGGGCGCGAAGCATTCGTCGAGCGGATCTGGGAATGGAAAAATAAATCCGGCGGTCTGATCGCCAATCAGCTGCGCCGGCTCGGCGCCTCGGTGGACTGGCAGCGCGACAAGTTCACCATGGATCCCGCGCTCTCACGGGCGGTGACCGAGGTGTTCGTTCGATTGTACCAGGAGGGTCTGATTTATCGCGGCAAACGCCTGGTGAACTGGGACCCCGTCTTGAAGACCGCCTTGTCGGATTTGGAGGTGGTTTCCGAGGAGGAAATGGGCAGCCTCTGGCATTTGCGCTATCCGCTGGTCGATGGCACCGCGCATTTGGTGGTGGCGACCACACGGCCGGAAACCATGCTGGGCGATTCGGCCGTCGCAGTCCATCCCGATGACCAACGCTACCGGCACTTGATCGGCCGCCAACTGCGCTTGCCCCTGACCGACCGCACCATACCCATCATCGGCGATGGCTATGTCGATCCCGCCTTCGGGAGCGGCTGCGTCAAGATCACCCCGGCCCACGATTTCAACGACTACGAGGTGGGTCAGCGGCACGGCTTGGCCGTCATCAACATCATGACGCCGGAAGCCGCGCTGAATGAAAACGTTCCGTTCGCCTATCGAGGTCTCGATCGAGGCGTCGCGCGAACTCGAATCGTCGCCGATCTCGAGGCATTGGGACTGGTCGAGCGCATCGAACCGCACAAGCTCACGGTGCCGCGCGGCGATCGCAGCCATGCGATTCTGGAACCGCTGCTCACCGATCAATGGTTCGTCGACATCAAGCCGCTGGCCGCGCCGGCGATTCGCGCCGTCGAGGACGGACACATCCGCTTCGTTCCCGAGAACTGGTCGGGCGTTTATTTCGAGTGGATGCGCAACATCAAGGATTGGTGCATCAGCCGGCAACTCTGGTGGGGTCACCGGATTCCGGCATGGTACGACGCCGACGGGCGTTGGTACGTGGCCCGCGACGAGGCCGAGGCGCGCCGAACCCACGGTCTCGACCAATCGGTGGCCTTGCGGCAGGACGAAGATGTGCTGGACACCTGGTTCTCTTCCGCGTTGTGGCCGTTCTCCACCCAAGGATGGCCGGACGAGACTCGCGCCCTGCGCACTTATTACCCCACCTCGGTACTGGTCACCGGCTTCGACATCATATTCTTCTGGGTCGCCCGCATGATCATGATGGGCCTCAAGTTCACCGGCCAAGTGCCGTTTCGAGAAGTGTACGTCCACGGCCTGATCCGCGACCATGACGGCCAGAAAATGTCCAAGTCCAAGGGCAACGTGATCGATCCGCTCGACATCGTCGACGGCATCTCGCTCGAGGCGTTGGCTTTGAAGCGCACCACCGGCCTGATGCAGCCCCAGATGAAGCCCGCCATCGAGAAGGCGACACGCAAGCAATTTCCGCAAGGAATCGCCGCCTTCGGGACGGATGCACTGCGGTTGAGCTTCGCCTCGCTGGCGACGCAAAGCCGCGATCTGCGCTTCGACATGGCCCGGGTCGAGGGATATCGAAACTTCTGCAATAAACTATGGAATGCCGCTCGCTACGTGCTCATGAACGTGGAGGGCCAGGACCTCGGCCCCGAGGCCGCCCAATTCAGTCTCGCCGATCGCTGGATACGCTCGCGGTTGGCGGCGGCACTCGAGCGCGTCGAGACCGGCTTTGCCGACTATCGCCTCGATCTGGTCGCCAATGCGTTGTACGAATTCACCTGGCGCGAATACTGCGATTGGTACCTCGAACTATCGAAGGCCATACTTTTCTCGGACGACGCCACGGAACAGGAGAAGCGCGGTACTCGGTATACACTGATCCATACGCTCGAAGCGCTGTTGCGCGCCTTGCATCCGCTCGCGCCGTTCATCACCGAAGAAATCTGGCAACGAGTGAAATCGAGCGCCGGCGTCGGCGGCGAGACCATCATGCGCAGCGATTTTCCGACGCCGGACTCCATCCAAGCCGATGCGCAAGCCGAGCCGGAAATGCGCTGGGTCATGGACTTCATCGAAGGAGTGCGACAGATCCGCGGCGAAATGGATATCGCGCCCAGCCGCAAGCTTCCCGTGCTGTTGCAGAACTGCGGATCGATCGACGCCGAGTACGCGAACCGCAATCTTGCCTACTTGATTCGTCTGGCCGGCATAGCGCCGCCGCGGGTGCTGCTGCCCGGCGAGGCTCCGCCCATCTCGGCCGTAGCGCTGCTCGGCACTCTCGAAATATTGGTACCGATGGCCGGATTGATCGAGCCCCAAGCCGAACTCGAACGGCTCGCCAAACGGCTGCGCAAAGCGGAGGTCGATCTCGATAAAATGCAGGCAAAATTGGCCAATGCAGATTTCGTGCGAAGCGCTCCGGCCGAGGTGGTGGCCAAGGACGGCTTGCGGCTCGCCGAATTGCGCACGGAAATCAGCCAATTGACGGCGCAAATCGCCCGCGTCGAGGCATTGCGCAAAGACCCGCCGACCGACGCGCCACCCTGATGAACACGGCAAAGCGTGAGATCGGAAACATCCTTGCGCAACTCAATCGAGTGATTCTGGGCAAAGACTCGCAGGTTCGCCTATGTTTGACCTGCTTGTTGGCGCGCGGCCATCTGCTCATCGAGGACGTACCGGGCGTCGGTAAAACCACGCTGGCCCATGCGCTCGCCAAAACGCTGGGATTGTCGTTCCAACGGGTGCAATTCACCAGCGATCTATTGCCGGCCGACGTGCTGGGTGTCTCGATCTTCGATCGCGAAACCGGCGGGTTTCGCTTCCAACGCGGACCCATCTTCGCGCAGCTGGTGCTCGCGGATGAAATCAACCGCGCCTCACCCAAAGCGCAGAGCGCCCTGCTGGAGGCCATGGAAGAACATCAGGTGACGCTCGACGGCCAATCGATGGCGCTGCCGGAACCGTTCTTCGTCATCGCGACGCAAAACCCTCAAGATCAGGTGGGCACCTTTCCGCTTCCCGAATCCCAGCTGGATCGGTTCTTGATGCGCGTGCATCTGGGATATCCGGCGGCGGCCGCGGAGCGCGAGCTCTTGAGCGGCATCGATCGCCGCGAACTCGTCAACACCCTCGCGCCGGTGGTGGGCGTCGAGATGCTGAACCAGCTGCAGCTTCGCGCCCTCGACGTCCACGTCTCCCCGGCGTTGCTGGATTACGTCCAGGCGCTGGTGGCCCACACGCGCAATGCACCGGCGATAGGCCTGGGTTTGTCGCCTCGGGCGGCGATCGGATTGTTGCGTGCGGCGCGAGCCTGGGCTCTGATCGCGGGCCGCGATGCCGTGATACCCGAGCACGTACAAGAAGTCTTCGCATCGGTGGTCGAACATCGCTTGAGACAACGCGACAACGGCCCTGCGGCGGTTGCCCGCGTCCTCGAGGCCGTACCGGTCCCTTGAGCGACTCGAACCGGTGAATCGTGTGCGGCAAGCAGCGATTGCGCGCTTGACCCAGTGGTCGACCCGCCGGCACGGCACGGACAGCCTGCCGATGACCATCAGCCGCCGCCGAATTTACATCATACCTAGCCGGTTCGGGATGGCGTTGGCGCTGCTGCTGGTGGCCATGCTGATCGCGGGCCTCAATTACAACAGTAATTTGGGGCTCGCCTTCGCCTTTCTGATGATCAGCCTCGCGCTCGTGGCCATGCATCATTGTCACCGGAATCTGCTCGGCCTCGGCGTGGACGTGACTGCCGAGGTGGATGCCCTCGCAGGTGAGCAGGCGAGTTTCGATTTCGTGCTGCGCAACGACGCCGGCGTCGAGCGCTGCGACATCGAGATTCGCTGCGACCAAGCCACGGCGACGCAGAGCGTGCCGCCCAACAGCTACCGGCACGCCGCCGTGAACCTGCCGGTGGAGCGTCGCGGGGTGGTTCGCCTGCAGCGGTTCGAATTGCGCACGCGCTATCCTTTTGGTTGGTTTCGCGCTTGGACCTATGTGCAAAGCCCGCTGACCGCGTTCGTCGCTCCGGCGCCCCGTGGCGACCGCTCATTGCCTTCGGCCGCGGCGGCAGGTGCCGGCTCGCATTCCGATTTGCGCGGCGACGAGGACTTCGCGGGATTGCGTGCCTATGAGGCCGGAGTGCCGCTGAAGCATATGGCTTGGAAAGTTTTGGCACGCGGCGGCGAAGCGGCGGTCCGCAGCTACACCGGGCTCGCCTCCCAGCCGGAATGGCTGGACTGGTCGGCGCTCGAGCGTCTCGACACCGAGTCTCGGCTCGCGCAGCTGTGCCGCTGGATGCTCGAAAGCGACGCAGCGCAGCGCCCGTATGGGCTGCGGTTGCCGGGAACCGAGATCATGCCCGCGCGCGGCGATCAACATCGGTCGGCCTGTTTGCGCGCGCTCGCCGAGTACCCGTCGCAGGCGAACCCGTGAGCATGTCGCCTGCGGCGGAGCGAGTAACCTTCGAAAACCTGCTGTGGATTACTGCCTGCCTTGCGCTCACGCTGCTTGCCGGCAGCACCACGTTGCCGATCTGGGTGATTGCCACGGCGGGCGCCGCCGCGGCCATACGGCTGACCCTTGCGGCCCGCGGGCGCGATGCGCCGCCGCGCAGTATCCGCTTCGTCATTGCCGCGCTCGCCATCGGCCTGCTGTTCTGGCAGTTTCGCACCTTCAATGGCCTGTCGGCAGGCACCGCTCTGCTGAGTTTGATCGCAGGCCTGAAGCTCTTGGAAACGCGAACTCGGCGTGACATCCACGTCGTCACCCTGATCATTTACTTTCTGAGTCTCGCCACGCTATTGCAGGGCGAATCCTTCTGGCTGCTCAGTTATTTGATCGCGGTCTGCTGGCTCACGACGGCGACGCTGCTGCGTTTGACGAGTTCGTCGCGGGGCGGGGACTGGCGTGGCAGCGTGCGCTATGCGGGTCGCATTCTGGCCCAAGCCGTGCCGCTTGCCGTGGCGGCCTGGCTGTTTTTCCCACGCTTCGACAGCCCACTATGGCGAATTCCCGACACCGGCGGCGGCGCGATGTCGGGATTGAGCGATGTCATGAGCCCGGGCGACATCACCGATCTCGCGATGTCCGACGAGGTCGCCTTTCGCGTGCGTTTCAGCGCGGGCACGCCGCCGCCGCAGGAGCGCTACTGGCGCGGGCCGGTACTCCACCAATTCGATGGGCACGCCTGGAGCCGCACGGACTCAAGGCGAGTCCGCGCGCCGGTTGTGCTGTTCCAGGGTCCGGCCTACGAATACACCGTGAGCCTCGAGCCCAACCAACACAACTGGATCTTCGTTCTGGATTGGCCGTCCCGTTGGAATGCGGCGCGCGGCGCTCTGACCAGCGACTACATGCTGGTCCAGGACAGTCCCATATCGCAACCCATGGATGTGGTGGCCACATCGTATAGCCACGTGCAGGCGACTGAGCCGCTCAGCAGCGACATGCGCCGCAGCGACACTCAGCTGCCCACCGGCCGCAATCCTCGTTCGCTCCGCTTGGCGCAACAGCTACGCAGCGCGCATCCCGACGATCTGGACTTCGTCCATGCGGTGCTCGATATGTTCCACACCGAGGCGTTCTACTACACGTTATCGCCGCCCCTGCTCGCGCAAGACTCCGTCGATGGATTTTTATTCGACAGCAAGCGCGGCTTCTGCGGACACTATGCGTCGGCGTTTGCCGCGCTGATGCGCGCCGTGGGCATTCCCGCGCGAGTGGTGACGGGTTATCAAGGCGGCACCTTCAATCGATTCGCCGATTATTGGATTTTGCGACAGAGCGACGCGCATGCCTGGAATGAGGTGTGGATCGATGGCCAGGGCTGGCTGCGCGTGGATCCTACCTCCGCGATCGCGGCGGAGCGGGTCGAGCACGGACTGAATGACAGCATCGCGACGGGAGGACCATTGACCAGCCGTTGGCAGCAGCGCACCCCGTGGCTCACCGACACTCGACTGCGCCTCGATGCGCTGCGCCTGCTGTGGCGCCAGCGGATCCTGGGATTCAATCAAGGTTCGCAGGAAAAGCTGCTCGGCCTCTTGTACATCCCGGAGCCTGACGGACAGAAACTCGCGCTGGCACTCGCCGTGTGCCTGATATCGGGCATGTCGTGGCTGACATGGCAAGTGCGCCGCGAGCTGAAACCTCGCTCCCGCGATCCGGTGAATCGAGCTTATGAACGGTTGTGCCGCCGATTGGCGGCGGTCGGCCTGCAGCGAATGCCCCACGAGGGCGCGGAAACCTTCGCCGCCCGCGTGGCCGCGGCGCGCCCCGATCTAGCGTCGACGGTCAGCGCACTGTGCCGGCGATACTCGGCTCTGCGTTACGCGGCCGCATCACCCGCCGCCGCGGCCGCGACATTCATTGCCGGCGTGCGCGCCTTCAGGCCGCGCCGCGTCAGACCAGGCCGCGTCAGGCCGGCGAGCCGCGTTCGGCCGGGGCCCCATTAGGCCGCGAGGTTCTCGCGGGTCTTCATGAAGTCGATCTCCGGCCAGCGTTCCTCGATCAAACCGAGATTGATTCGCGTCGGCGCGAGGTACACCAGTTCGCCGGCATGATCGACGGCGAGATTGTCATAGGCTTTCTGTCGAAACTCGCTCAAGCGCTTTTCCTCGGCGAGACGCACCCAGCGTGCTACGGCCACGTTGATCGGCTCGAACACGCATTGAACGCCATACTCGTCCTGCAAACGAAACGCCACGACCTCGAATTGCAGTTGTCCGATGGCGCCCAGGATCAAATCGTTGTTGCGCAGCGGTTTGAACAGCTGCGTCGCGCCTTCTTCGCAGAGCTGCGACAGGCCTTTCTGCAGGGCCTTCATGCGCAACGGATCCTTGAGGACGGCGCGCCGAAACAGCTCCGGCGCAAAGTTCGGGACACCGGTGAAGGTCAGATTCTCGCCTTCGCTGAACGTGTCGCCGATGTTGATGGTCCCATGGTTGTGCAGCCCGATGATATCGCCCGCGAAAGCCTCTTCGGCCTGGCTGCGGTCGGCCGCCAAAAAGGTCAGCGCATCGGCGACGCGGATATCCTTGTCCAGCCGCACGTGGCGCATGCGCATGCCCCGCGAGTAACGTCCGGAGCAAAGCCTCATGAACGCGATGCGATCGCGATGACCGGGATCCATGTTGGCCTGGATCTTGAAAACGAAACCGGTGAGCTTCGCTTCGTCAGCCTGCACCGACCGTTGCAGCGTCGGGCGCGGCAAAGGGGCCGGCGAGAGCTTCGCGAACGCGCTCAGCAATTCTCGAACACCGAAATTGTTGACCGCCGAGCCGAAGAACACCGGCGTCTGCTTGGCGGCGCGGTAGGACCCCAAGTTGAATTCAGGGCACGCACCGCGCACTAAATCGACTTCGTCCAGGAACTGCGCGTAGCGCGAACCCAAGAAGCCTTTGGCCTCGTCGCTCGCGATGCCATCGATGGTTTCGTGGCTGCCCACTCGGCCCTTTTCGACCGGAACGTAGACATAAATCTTGTCCTCGAGGAAATGATAGACCCCGAGAAGGTCCCGGCCCATGCCGATGGGCCATGTGATGGGTGAGCACTGAATCTTCAGCACGCTCTCGATTTCATCGAGGAGCTCGATGGGCGCGCGGCCGTCGCGATCGAGCTTGTTCACGAAGGTAATGATGGGCGTGTCGCGCAGACGGCACACATCCATGAGCTTGATGGTGCGTTCCTCCACGCCCTTAGCGCAATCGATGACCATCAATGCCGAATCCACCGCCGTCAGCGTACGGTAGGTATCCTCGGAGAAATCCTCGTGGCCCGGCGTATCGAGCAGATTCACGATGCAATTCTCATACGGAAACTGCATCACCGATGAGGTCACGGAGATGCCGCGCTGTTGCTCCAATCGCATCCAATCGGAGGTGGCATGGCGGGTGGCTTTGCGGCCTTTCACCGTTCCCGCCATTTGAATGGCACCCCCGAACAACAAGAGTTTCTCGGTGAGGGTGGTTTTGCCCGCATCGGGGTGGGAGATGATGGCAAAAGTCCGTCTTTTGCCTACATTTATAGCTAAATCGTCACTCATAATCCGAAGTATCTTTTGATGGCCCCAGGGCCTAGACAGCCGATCATTGTAGAGTGGTTGGCGGGTTTCGCGGCATTTGTGGCCGCGATTGAGGGAAGAAGCAGCAAAACCTACACCGTACAACGCAATAACCTAGAAATCGGCAGTGTTTAGTTGAATCAACGTATACGCCTTATATGTTGATCCAATTAGGCCTTGCCATCTGCTTCAAATCGATATATGTTTTATTGAATCAACATATACCAGATATAAGTGGGTCTTAATAAACATGGCAAAAACAAGCAAGATCTCCGGCATGCCGCCAGCTGCAGTAGAGGCCATCCTGGCCCGGTTGGGCCGAAACATCCGTACTGCCCGCCTGCGCCGCAAGTTGCGTCTCGAGGATCTCGCCGAGCGCGTCGGCCTCTCCCGCTACGTCATGTCGGATATCGAAAAGGGCAAAGCCACGACCGCCGTCGCGGCCTATATCGGCGCGCTTTGGGCCCTGGGTCTTTCAGATGGCTTGAACGCGATTGCCGACCCCGATCTGGACGCCGAGGGTAAAGCCCTCGAAGCCATGAATGCACCCAAGACAGCCGCCAAGCGCAGGAAGGCTCTCGACAATGACTTCTGAGCGCGAATGCTTTGTCTATATCGTCCCGCCCGGAGAAACGACGTTTGTCACGGCGGCACGGTTTCGCGTCTCTAAAACGCAAGACGGCGAGGGCGTCGGCGAGTTTGTCTACGGCAAGCGCTATATGGAACGCGCGGACGCTGTCGAATTGGACCCGGTCGAACTCAAACTTGGGACACCCCGTCACGAAACCTCGCGCATGAACGGCTTCTTCGGCGCGATCCGGGATGCGATGCCGGATTTCTGGGGACGGCGCGTCATCGAGCGCAATGCGGGTAAACCGGCACTCGAAGAATTCGATTACCTCATGCACGGCCCTGACGACCGGGCCGGAGCGCTCGGCTTTGGCCTGAACGCTGAGCCCCCTGCGCCACGCCGGACATTCAGCCGGACGCTTGACCTGGAACCCTTGCAGAAGATGGCTGCGGCCATCCTCAACGACGACGACAAAATCGCCAACAATGCGGACGCAAGGCAGGTGCAGGAGTTGCTTCTCGAAGGCACCTCCATGGGGGGTGCGCGGCCCAAAGCTGTCGTGGAAGACGACGATGGCTTGTGGATCGCGAAATTCAGCAGCCCGCAGGACCGCTGGAATCAACCGCGCGTGGAGCATGCCTTGCTCAATCTCGGCAGAACGTGCGGATTGAATGTCGCTGACAGCAAGATCACCGCGGTCGGAGGAAAGGATGTCCTGCTGGTGCGGCGTTTCGACCGGGACAAGGGCGACACCGGGTACCGCCGCCATCGCATGGTGAGCGCACTGACGCTGCTCCGATCGGATGACTCCCCGACGGCACGAGAGAGCTGGTCCTATCTATTGCTGGCGGATGAAGTTCGCCGCACCAGCGCCAGCCCGAAAGCGGATTTGCGCGAACTCTTCGCGCGGATGTGCTTCAACGCTGCCGTGTCCAATCTGGACGACCATCCACGCAATCACGCCATCCTGGCGAAAGACAAAAACTGGCGGCTCAGCCCGGCGTACGATCTGACGCCAACCCCGGCACTGGCACAGGACACACGCCTTCTAGCCATGGTCTGCGGCACCCACGGACGGATTGCGCGGCGGGACAACCTGTTGACCGCGACCGGCCGTTTTCTGCTGTCTCAGCACGAGGCTGCCAAAATCATCGATGATATGGTGAATATCGTCCGTGCCGAGTGGGATGCCAGCTTGCGCCGGGCCGGTGTCAACGAACGGGATTGCGGCTCGGTGGCCAGCGCCCGTCTCTATGACGGCTTTTTCTATCTCGCTGATCGCCCGCTACGCTGAAGCCGACTTCTCGGTGATATGTCGCATTCGGATATGCGGTGACGTATTCAAGACGTTCCCGCGGAAACGCTGGTCGACTGGCGGAAGGTAAATTCCCGCGCCGCGTTGCCCCCCCCAAATAGCGCCGGCTATTTCGTCTCCGGCAACAGCAGGCGGCGCAGCACCGCCGCATCCTCGCGGCCGTTCGTGGCTTGATAATAGCCGCGTCGCACGCCGACTTGCTCGAATCCCATTGAATGATAGAGCCGAGCCGCGGCCGTATTCGACGGTCTCACCTCGAGAAATGCCTCATACATCCCGGCAGTCCGCGCCCGATCGATGAGATACAACAGCACCTTGCGCGCGAGACCGCGCCCTCGATATTCCTCACGCACGCACACGTTCAGGACATGGGCCTCGCCGGCCCCGACGGACATAATGCCGTAACCCGCGATGTCGCTGCCCACCCCGACGACCCGGCAGATATACCCCACACGCAGGCAATCGCGGAAAATGCCCTCGCTCCACGGGAATTGATACGAGCACCGTTCGACGGCCACGACCACCGGCACGTCCAATTCGTGCATGGGCCTGATCTCGGCCTCGGGAAACTCGCTCTCCTGTTTGACGCTAGCCACGGGCAAGTACCTCGCGAGCGAACTTCAAATCCTCCCACGCCTTGCGCTTGTCCATCGGCGTACGCAGCAAATAGGCCGGGTGATACGTAACCACTAACGGCACCTTCGAGTCGCCAAAGGCATGGACCTGTTGACGCAAACGGCCGAGCGGCACGTCAGTATGCAGCAGATTCTGCGCGGCAATGCGCCCGACGACCAACATGATCTTCGGCCTCAATAGTGCGATCTGGCGCTCGAGAAACGGTAAACATTCAACGGTCTCGCTGGCCAGCGGGTCTCGATTGTGGGGCGGACGACATTTCAGGACGTTGGCAATGTATACCTGCTCGCGCGCCAGGCCGATGGCACGCAACATGGAATTCAAGAGCTGGCCGGCGCGGCCGACGAACGGCTCACCCTGGCGGTCTTCCTCGGCGCCGGGCGCTTCGCCCACCACCAGCCATTCCGCTTGCGGGTTGCCCACGCCGAATACCGTCTGGGTGCGCGTGGCACTGAGCCCGCATCGGGTACATGCGGCGACTCGCTCGCGCAGCTGTATCCAATCGTAGGCTGCCTCGCGCAGCGAATTGCTGGTCCGGGCCGGGACATCCGACGCCGGCGGCCGGGACGGTGCAACCAAGGAGCGCGCCGGCAGCACCGAGGGCATCACCTGCACTGGCGCCACGAGTGCCGCCGCAGGTGCCATAGGCACCACAGGCACGGGCACGGGCGCGGCCATCGCCGCCGGCATCTCTGGAACCGCCCTCGCCGCCCTTGGACTCGCTGCTGGCACCGCCCTCCCCGGCGGCGCGGCCGTGAGCTCGGCGGTGGCCGGCGACCGGACCACCCAGGTTTCCAAACCCATCGCCGCCAAATAGTCCTTTCGCAAGACCCTGTTCATGGGTACATCTCACGCATGAGTCGGGGTACCCCGCGTGCGTCTGCGCAGCTTCCGATAAACCCAAACGGTAGGCGCCGACAGGGCGTAGCTGCCGAATAAAACCAGCAGCGTGATGGAGGGATAGAGAAATATCAGCACGAACGCCAACGGCACCAGCACGATGTGCGGAAATCGCACCCGCGCTCCCGGAGCGACCTGCTTGAAGCTGTTGAAGGCAAAACGGCTGATCATGAGGGCGCCGGCGAACGCAGTGACCAGGAACGCCAGCAGCAGGCCCGGCAAACCGATGTTGGTCTGGTCGCTTGCCAGCCACACCAATGCCGCGACGATGGCGGCGGCCGACGGGCTCGGCAGGCCTTCAAAGTAATGCTTGTCCTGAGTAGCCGAGCGGGAATTGAACCGCGCCAATCTCAGAGCGGCTGCCGCTGCGTAAAAGAAGCACACCAGCCATCCCAATCTTCGCCACAGAGGTCCGTATTCCGCAATCCGCGCCACGCCCCATTGATAGGTAACGATGGCCGGCGCCAAGCCGAAGGACACCATGTCCGATAAACTGTCGTATTCCTTGCCGAACGCGCTTTCCGTGTGAGTCCACCGGGCTACGCGACCGTCCAGCCCATCGAAAAACATGGCGACGAATACTGCAATTCCAGCGTATTCGAATCTCAGGTCAATGGCCGCCACAATCGCATAGAAGCCCGAAAACAGCGCCGCTGTGGTCAGCAGGTTCGGCAACCAGTACACGCCGCGCGGTCGCGTTTGTTGATCTTCGACTTCACTCATGAGCCAGCATAATACCAGGGGGCCTCATGTAGGGGACCTCATGTAAGATATGCGGCTATGCGCTTATCCCAATATCCGATTTCCACGCTGAAGGAAGTACCGGCCGACGCCGAGGTCATTAGCCATCAACTCATGCTCCGGGCCGGCATGATCCGACGCTTGGCGGCCGGTCTCTACACTTGGCTGCCGATGGGCCTGCGTACCTTGCACAAAGTCGAGGGCATCGTTCGCGAGGAGATGAACCGGGCGGGTGCGCTGGAACTGTGCATGCCCACCATCCAACCGGCCGAACTGTGGCAGGAGTCGACCCGCTGGGCCAAGTACGGCCCGGAACTGCTGCGTTTGAAGGACCGACATGACCGTGAGTTCGCCTATGGGCCCACCCACGAAGAAGTCATTACCGACATCGCACGGCGCGAGTTGCGCAGCTACAAGCAGCTGCCGGTCAATTTCTATCAAATCCAGTCCAAGTTCCGTGACGAGATCAGGCCGCGCTTCGGGGTGATGCGCGCCCGCGAGTTCTTGATGAAGGACGCCTATTCGTTCCACGTGGATGAAGCGAGCCTCGCCCAGGGCTATCGCGTCATGTTCGATGCATACACGCGCATTTTTACGCGGATGGGCCTGAAATTTCGGGCCGTACAGGCCGACGGCGGCAACATCGGCGGCAGCACCACGCACGAATTTCATGTGCTCGCGGATTCCGGCGAAGACGCGATCGCATTCTCGGATGGCGACGACTACGCCGCGAATGTGGAAACGGCAGCCACGCTGGCCGCGAACGTTCCGCGCGCGGCGGCCACCCAGCCGCTCACCCAGGTTCCGACGCCGCACGCCCGCACCATCGCCGCCTTGAGCGAGTTTCTCGGAGTGAGCGCCGCCCAGTGCGTCAAAACGCTGCTGGTTGACGGCGCCTCGGGGGACGTTATCGCCTTCGTGCTGCGCGGCGACCATGAATTGAACGCCCTCAAGGCGCAGAAGCTGCCCGGCGTCGCCAATCCGCTGCGGATGGCGAGTGCGGAACGCGTGCGGGAAGCCACCGGCTGCGATCCCGGTTCCCTAGGTCCCATTGGGTTTAAGGGCACGATCTACGTCGATCACGCAGCCGCGCAGCTGGCGGATTTCGTGTGCGGCGCCAATGAACGAGACGTGCACTTTACCGGTGTGAACTGGATCCGCGATCTGCCCGACCAGAAATCGCACGACATTCGCAATGTGCAACGGGGCGATCCCAGCCCGAGCGGCCGGGGCACTCTCGATATTGCGCGCGGCATCGAGGTTGGGCACATCTTTCAACTCGGGCAGCTTTACAGCGAAACGATGAAAGCGACCGTGCTCGATGAACAGAGCAAGGCGGTGACCATGTACATGGGTTGCTACGGAATCGGCGTCACGCGCGTCGTTGCGGCGGCGATCGAGCAGAACAATGACGCGAACGGCATCATCTGGCCGGACGCGCTGGCGCCTTTCCAGGTGGTGCTGGTGCCGATCAACTATCAAAAGTCGGCGCGCGTCATGGAAGCTGCCGACAAACTTTATGAGCAATTCAATGCGGCCGGTATCGACGTGCTGCTCGACGATCGGGACGCGCGGCCGGGAGTCAAATTCGCCGATTCAGAACTCATCGGCATCCCGCATCGGATCGTCATCGGCGAGCGGGGGCTCAGTGCGGGAAATTTGGAGTATCGGCACCGCCGCGAGACCGAGTCGATAGAAATTCCCGCTGCGGATCCCGTAGGCTACATACGCCATAAGTTAAACGGCTGAGGTTCAAGTTCGTGCCGTGGCGCCTCCGCGGAAAAATTGGAGTCTGGATCGGTGTGCTGGCCTGGTGCTGTGCCCTTGGCGGAGCCGCGCGCGCGGATCAACAACAGGACCCTGAACTCAAGAACCTACTGCAAAGGATCATCGGCAAGACCGACTGTTTCGCCGATAAATACGAGTCGGTGGTCTGGTACAAGGCGATGGAGCCTCGCCTGATTCGCTTCATACCCACTCACGAGGCACGCATCGAACTCCTGGATCACGTGTACTGCGAAGCCAAGCGCGATCCCACCCTGCAGCTGCCTCCCGATCTCGTCCTCGCGTTGATCGAAGTGGAGAGCCGTTTTGATTCCTGGGCGGTCTCCCCGGCGGGCGCCGTCGGCCTGATGCAGGTGATGCCGTTCTGGCCGCGCCAATTGGGCGTACAGAACCAGCTGGTCCGCGTTGCGCCCAACATCCGCATGGGTTGCGAGATATTGCGCTACTACTTACGCGTCGAGCACCACGATTGGACGCGCGCGCTCGCCCGGTATAACGGCAGCGTCGGACGGAACACCTATCCCGCGCTGGTGATGCAGCGCTGGCAGCGGGCGTGGCGGTTTTAAAAAAAATTCGTGCCGTTGTGACGTTTTAACGCCTGCCGTCAGAACGCCAAAACGCCACAATTTCCGCAGGAATGGCGACGCGGCTACCGAATCGAGAACGACGCCGACTCATGGTGTTCGCCCACTGCATCGAGGTCGTGAGCCGCAAGTTCGAATTCTTGTACGCTCGCGACGCGAGCCATGGAGGGACCGCGATGTAGCCACTCCCGGAGGCTGTCCACGGCTGTTTGAGGGCCCTGCGCAATGACTTCGACGGACCCGTCCGGCAGATTGCGCACCAGGCCTCGGATGGCCAGTCGGTCAGCCTCGAGTCGCGTGCTTTGGCGAAAGTACACGCCCTGTACCTTTCCGGTCACCAGAAAACGGCGGGTTACTCGTTCCAATCGCGTACCGCGCGCCGCGCCGCTAGTGCGGTTGACTCGCCGGCACAGCCGAACCCGGAGGCACTGCACTGCCCGGCGTAGCGCCACCCTGCTCGGCATGCGGTGCGCCGGCAAGCGCCGCTCCGGCGTGGCGCTTGGCTTCCATCGCCGCCAAGCGGGCGCGCGTGTACTCTTGAGCCTCGAGATGCTTTTCGGCGCGGGCGATCGCAGCCTGCGCCGCATAGAAGTCGGGGGAAGATCCTTCCGTCGCGCCCGCCAACCGGGCAGCCGCGATGGCTTGCCGCGCGTCGCTCATTTCTTGCACGGGAGCGCTGCTGCAACCGGCCAGGCAGGCGATACCGACAAATACCGCAATGAAGCGCAACATAAGGGTAACGGACACTAACAACAGCGGTCAGAGCCGTCAAACCACGCGCGACTATACAATGCGCGGAGCGCTGCCAATATTTCGTTGCGCCAACGCTGCATACGGCGATAAATCAAATGATTTCCCCGTGGAGAACCGATGAGTGAGATATTGATTCTGTATTATTCCCGCCAAGGCAGTACCGCCGCGCTGGCGCGACAAATCTGCCGCGGCGTCGAAGGGGTGGTGGGCATGCGGGCCAGACTGCGTACGGTCCCGCCGGTGGCCGCCACTACCGCGCGGCTCGACCCCGCGGTGCCGGACGACGGGCCGCCCTATGCAACTCATCAAGATCTGGTGGATTGCCAGGGCTTGATTCTGGGCAGCCCCACGCGCTTCGGAAATATGGCGGCACCGCTGAAATTCTTTCTGGATGGGACCAGCGCGCTGTGGCTCTCCGGAGCGCTGGTCGATAAACCCGCCGCGGTGTTTACCTCCACACAGACCATTCATGGGGGGCAGGAAAGTACCTTGCTTTCCATGATGATTCCTTTGCTCCATCACGGCATGGTGTTGGTTGGCCTACCGTTCACGGAGCAGGGTCTGACGGATACCCGGAGCGGCGGCACGCCCTACGGTGCGAGCCACGCCGCGGGTGTGAGCGGTCACGGCGAACTATCGGAATCGGAACGAGATCTGGCGCGCGCTCTTGGTGCACGCGTGGCGACATTGGCTAGTCGGCTGGGCACCAGCGCGTGAGCGTGGCGCGCACGGCGCGATTGCTCACCATTGGGCTGTGGATGGCGGTGAGCTCGAGCTTGCTGGCCTGGATCGCCGTCGGCTACCCCTGGCCCGTGTGCGTCGTCGCCGTTCTACCCTTGCTCGCGCCGTTGCATGGCCTGGTTCAAGGCCGCCGCCACACCTATGCCTGGGCCACCTTGTTCGCCATTCCCTATCTCACGTTTGCCCTGACCGAACTCTTGGTAAATCCCGCGGCACGCTGGGTGGCCTCCATCAGCCTATTGCTGGTGTTCAGCTGGTTCTGCACTATGATTTTTTTCTTGCGAGTTTCTCCAACGCGTCGCGGATGAACGGGATGGTCAATCGGCGCTGTGCGACCAATGAGGCCTCGTCGAGGTGATCCAGGATCTCGAACAGCGACGGCAAATCGCGCGGAATTCGCCGTAATAAATATTCGGACGTATCCTGCGGCAGTTGCAATCCGCGCTGCGCCGCGCGTAGCCGGAGTGCCTCGAGCCGCCCGGCGTCATCCAAATCTCGCAGTTGGTAGACCACACACGCGGCGGCGCGCGATCGCCAGTCATTGAGGCTCCATTCGAGCTGGCGCGGCGCGGCGGCGGCGGCGAATACCAGTCGCGTGCGCAGCTCTGCGGCTTCATTGAATAGGCGAAACAGCGCTCGCTCCCACTCCAAGTCTCCCGCCACGGCATCGACGTCATCCAAGCACAGCACACGGCAACTCTCAAACCCCACCAGGGCAGCCGGCGGTAACGCCGAGGTCCGATTCAAGGGAAAATACGCCGCGATCTGGCCCGCCGCAGCACATACGGCCTGCAGGAGGTGCGTCTTTCCAGAGCCATGGCTGCCCCACAGCCACAATGGAACGCTGTCCGGTCCGCGCAGCGCCGAGAGAAGTTCGGTATTCGATCCCGGCGAAAAACTCTCGAAAATCGCGTCGGCGCGCAGCCGCACCCCGAGCGCCAGCTGTTTCATGCGGGCTTCGATCCGCCGCTGCGGGCGAGCCGGTGACGCGCACGCGCCTGTTCGGCCGCTTGTCGTCCGTACACCAACACGTAGTCGACTCCGCTCACGACCACCGTCACGAACACCAGCGCGCCGAGCGACAACACCCAGACGTGCCGCCAACCGAACTGTTGCTCGCCCAGGACCGCGACGATGAAAATCACCTGGCACAGCGTATTGAACTTGCTGATCGCGGAGGGCCGAGCCTTGACCGGCCCCAACAAAACCCGGTAGCTGACCGCCCCGAGCACGATGATGCAATCGCGCGCAATCACGGCCGTCGTCAACCAAAGCGGCACACTGCCGAGAAGCGCGAGCATGACGAACACGGTGGCCAGCATCAATTTGTCCGCCATGGGATCCAATATCCCTCCGAACTCGGTCCGCCAACCGAAACGCCTGGCAAGAAATCCGTCAACGCCATCCGAGGCTGCCGCCGCGCCGAACAACCAAAGCGTAGTCGTTGGTTGGTGATGCGCCAGCGACAACGCAATCGGTACGATCAGAAGAATCCGAATTGAACTAATCAGATTCGGAAGTTGGCGCAGCCAGCGATGCATTGGCTACCGGCGCAGCTGGAAGCGTTGGATTCCGTTGTCGCCCGCAGGTAAAGGCTGCAGCCGACCGTTCAAGGCAATGGCGTGTTGCAGAGGTTCGACGCCACCGCGCGTAGTCAAGCGGAATCTCACCGTATCGCCGGTCAAGGCCTGCACACCCACATGGGTAATGAAGGTCAGCGACTCGAGGTAGGTCTGCACGTTGGCATAATCCCGCAAATCGGCCACGCCGCTGACGTCGATTTCAACCGGCGCAACGGTGCCGCTGGCAGCGAACATACCGGCATACAAGTCGGCGGCGCGATTGACGCCCTCCAGAGCACCGGAGAATTCACTGCTGCGATCCTGGAAAAGAAGAGTCCAGCGCACGCCGGCACTCGCCGTGACGTTGTTCGAGTGCCCGATGAGCACACCCTCAGCCCCCGCACGATGCGCCACATCCGCCGGCGCCGCGGTCGCAGCAGCGGACGCCGCGCTCGGCCAAACCAAGGGAATGCCGCGCAGGGCGGCGGCGGCGTCGATGGTGTCTTTCAATTCAGAGGTATCGTCGGCCGAGAGGACGGACGCGGCTTGCGTTCCGTTTTGTACGGCCAGCCACACGAAAGTGGAGGGGCGCTCGCGGCCCCACAAAGGTTGACCATTCTGGGTCAGCCAGCGGTCGATGGCGGAGCCGTCGAACGCCACCCAGAGTTGATTGTCCGGCGCGGTTCGAAATTGCTGGACATAGCGTCGCGCGTTATTGAAAAGAGGCGCGAATACGGCATCCTCATCCGCACTGCGGCGGCCCGTGACCCGAATCAGCACGATTTTCAGCGCCGCCTGGAAGGCCGCGGTTTGTGCCGCCTCCGAGCGATCCGTGACCGGCGCGGTGGCTTGGTAAAGCTCGACCCGCGTCATGCCGAAGGCGCCGTCCGCGAGACACGCGGCGGCGGCGCTCAAGCACAAAATCGCTGCAAGACGCAAATACCGGAGGTAAATATCGCGGAAATACTGTGCCATGGAGTAATCACGGAAGCCTGTTGTCCCCTGATGTAAAATACCACAGCTTGCCGACCCGCCGCGTCGGCCCACCCGCAATGAAGGACATGAATGACTGAGCGAGCGCCCGTTACCTATCGCGACGCCGGTGTCGACATCGACGCGGGCGAAGAGCTGGTCGAGCGAATCAAGCCGGGCGTGCGCCGCTCCATGCGGCGCGAGGTGCTGGGCGGAATCGGCGGTTTCGGCGCGCTGGTCGAGGTGCCGTTGGATCGGTACCGCAAGCCGGTGCTGGTCTCGGGAACCGACGGCGTCGGCACGAAATTGCGACTTGCCATCGATACCAGCCGTCACGACACCGTCGGCATAGATCTCGTCGCGATGTGCGTGAACGACGTCATCGTCCAGGGCGCCGAGCCTCTGTTTTTCCTCGACTATTTTGCCACCGGGAAGCTCCAAGTCGACATCGGCGCGCGGGTGATCGCGGGGATCGTCGAGGGTTGCGTGCAAGCCGGCTGCGCGCTCGTCGGCGGCGAAACCGCTGAAATGCCGGGCATGTACCACGGCGAAGACTACGACCTCGCGGGCTTCTGCGTCGGCATCGTGGAGAAGGATTCCATCATCGACGGCGGCGCGACGGCGGCCGGCGATCTGGTCCTGGGACTGCCCTCCTCGGGACCGCATTCGAACGGTTTTTCGATGATTCGGAAAATACTGACCCTGTCGGGCGCCGACATCGAAGCGCAAATCGACGGCGTTGCGCTCGTGGATCGTCTCATGGCCCCGACACGGATCTACGTCAAGCCGCTGCTGACGCTGATCCGATCCGTGCCGGTGCACGGTGTTTCCCATATCACCGGCGGCGGGCTCCTCGAAAACATTCCCCGTGTGATTCCCGACGGGTTGGAAGTCATTCTCGAGCGCAAATCCTGGCGTCGAGAGGCCGTCTTCGAGTGGCTGCAAACCGAAGGACGCGTTGCCGATCAGGAAATGTATCGGGTCTTCAACTGCGGCATCGGCATGACGGTTCAGGTGGCGGCGCGCGATGCGGATAAGGCCATCGAGGTTCTGCGGGACGCCGGGCAGGAGGCGACGGTCATCGGCGAGGTTCAGAGCGGCGCGCGCGGTGTCGTCATCGTTTGAGCAACGTGCATTCCCCCATCCCCATCGCCGTCCTGATCTCGGGCCGCGGCAGCAATATGCGCGCGCTCATCGAACGAAGCCGCGAGCAGACGCAGCCATACCGCGTCGCCCTGGTACTGTCCGACCAACCCGCGGCGGCCGGTCTCGCCATTGCACGCGATCTCGGCGTGGCGACGCGATCTGTGCCGGCCACCAAGTCCGCCGATCGCGTGGGCTACGACCGTTTGCTGGCGGACGCCATCGATGGGTGCGCTCCCGCGCTGATCGTACTGGCGGGATTCATGCGTATCTTGTCGGGTGAATTCGTCGACCGGTATGCGGGGCGCATACTGAATATTCACCCCTCGTTGCTGCCAAAATATCCCGGCCTGCACACCCACCGACGTGTGCTCGCGGCCCACGACCCCGCGCACGGCGCCACCGTGCATTTCGTGACCGCGGAACTCGACGGCGGACCACCCGTCATCCAGGCACGCGTCCAGATATTTCCGGACGACGACGAAGCGACGCTTGCGGCACGCGTCCAGGCACAAGAGCATAAAATCTATCCCTTGGCAGTCCGCTGGTATGGCGAAGGACGTCTGCGCTGCCGGGAAGGCCGAGCCTGGTTGGATGGCGCCGCTCTTAAGGAACCGGTGCTGTACGATGATGGCGATCCGGGGCGAGAACACTAGATGCTTGCACGAGGATTCACCACCGTATTCCTCGCAATCGCCGTGCCCTCCATAGCGGTCTCGCCCTCGAGCGTACGAGCGGAGACGGAGCCGGCGATCGCACCTTTTGCCGCTCACTACGCGGCGGATTGGAAATCCATCAACGTCGGTACCAGCGATCTCGAACTCAAACCCGACACGCTACCCGGCACCTACCTCTACACCTGGACGATGACGGCCCGCGGAGTGTTTCGGCTCGCCTACAGCAACGACGTGATCCAGAAGAGCTGGTTCAGCGTGATCGCCGATCACGTGCGGCCCGCGAAATACCACGCCGAAGAGGGTGCGTCTACCGCGAGCATCGATTTCGATTGGGACGGCGGACATGCACGCGGGGTATCGGAGAAAAAGCCCGTCGAGCTCGAACTCAACAAGGGTACACAAGACGTGCTGTCCATCCAGATCGAAGTGATGCTGGATCTCAAGAACGGGAATCTTCCCAAAACATTTCGGATTCTGGACAAAGACCAGATCAAGGATTTCGTCTACACCGAGGAAGGGCCTGCCAGACTTCGCACCGCGCTGGGAGAACTCGATACAGTGGTCGTCTCGAGCCAGCGAGTCGGCAACAATCGCGTCCTGCGCATGTGGTTCGCACCGTCGCTTGGGTATGTGCCGGTACAGGCCGAACGGTCCCGCGACGGCAAACTCGAGTTCGCGATGCGGATCAAGACTCTGGAGCGCTGACCAGCGCGAAGCGCCTTAATTGATCGCCCTGCGCCTCGCTCATGCCACACGCGCTGGGCTCCTTCGACGCCAAGATGGCCGCGAAAGCCTGCTGATCGCCGGCACCTCGAGGACTACGCGCAGCGGTTGTATGCGGAGCATGCGCGCTTGAACCTACCGGAGTGGGTCGTAGGCCCGGAGACTCAAGTCTTGGGTAAGGTAACCCCGCGCTGGCCCTGGTACTTCCCGCCGCGGTCCTTATAACTGGTCTCGCAGATTTCGTCGGACTCGAAGAACAGCATCTGCGCAACGCCCTCGTTGGCGTAGATCTTCGCCGGCAGCGGCGTGGTGTTCGAAAATTCCAGGGTCACATGCCCTTCCCACTCCGGTTCCAAAGGCGTTACATTGACTATAATTCCGCACCTTGCGTACGTCGATTTACCCAAGCAAACGGTCAAAACGCTGCGCGGAATGCGAAAGAACTCCACGGTGCTCGCCAATGCAAATGAATTCGGCGGAATGATGCACACCGGCCCTTTGAAATCGACGAAGGATTTTTCATCGAAACTTTTCGGATCGACGATGGTGGAATTGATGTTGGTAAAAATCTTGAATTCATCGGCGCAGCGTACGTCGTAGCCGTAACTGGAGGTGCCGTATGATACGATTTTGTGGCCGTCCGACACCCGGACCTGTTCGGGCGAAAAGGGTTCGATCATGCCCTGCGCGGCGGCCATGCGCCTGATCCAACGGTCGCTCTTGATACTCATTAAGTCGATTCGACCGTGATCTTGGGAAACATCCGGCTGTAATCCTTATTGAGGGTGGAAAGCCGCGCGGCCGTGCGCCGCGCCATCTGGAGGTACGCGAGCGCCCGGGGACTGCCCGGCTCGGCGACCACCGTCGGGGTGCCGCCGTCGGCGTCCTCACGAATGCGAATATTCAAGGGTAGCTCGCCCAGCAGCTGCACCCCGTACTGCTCGGCCATGCGTGCACCGCCGCCGCTGCCGAACACATGCTCTACGTGTCCGCAATTACTGCAGACATGGACGCTCATGTTCTCGACCACGCCGAGAACCCGCACCTCGACCTTCTCGAACATCTTCAAGCCTTTGCGCGCATCCAGCAGCGCAATATCCTGCGGCGTGGTGACGATGACCGCGCCGCTCACCGGCACCCGCTGCGACAGGGTCAGCTGGATATCGCCCGTCCCCGGCGGCATATCGACCACCAAATAATCGAGCTCGCCCCAGTTCGTGTCGCCGAGCAGCTGGGTCAGCGCCTGGGTGACCATGGGGCCCCGCCAAACCATGGGCTGCTCAGCATCGATCATGAAGCCGATGGACATGACCTCGATGCCGTGCGCACGCAGCGGCGTCATATGTTTGCCGTCCTCGGTAATTTCCGGCTTGCGGCCGGCCAACCCCATCATGAGCGGCTGGCTCGGGCCATAGATGTCGGCGTCCAACAAGCCCACCCGCGCGCCTTGCGCCGCCCAGGCCAGGGCGAGATTCGCGGCCGTGGTCGACTTGCCCACCCCGCCCTTGCCAGACGCGACGGCGATGACGTTCTTCACGTTCGCCAGCGGCTTCAAGGTCTTTTGGACCGCGTGGGCGGTGATATCGGCCTTCAGGATCAGGTTGAGCCGGGCCCCCGCCAGTTCGGACTTCAAATGGCTTTCCAGGGCTGGCTGCAGCTCCCCGATATAATCCCCCACCGGGAACCCAAACGTGAGTTCGATGGTGACCGCGCCCTCGCTCAGAGAGACCTCCCCGATGGCTTTGGCCTGGATCAAGGTTTGAGCCAGGTACGGATCGGTGTAAGTACCTAATTTTGCGCGGATAGCGCTGGCCGTCACGGAAGAATTAGTCATGTATCCTGCATAGTCTACCGCACCGGACAACCCCGTGCGGTATGGCATAATCGGGGATTGAGAATCCATACAGCGGTGGCGTTGACACTTAAGGTGAGAATGGAACGCTCCCGAAGGAATGTGCAACTTGAAGGCACCGAATGAGTTTTTTTGCCAACTACCGTGCCGATCGGCTGATCGCCGAGGTTAAGTCCAGCGGCAATCCAGGGAGCCCCCTGGCGCAAAAGGCATTGGAAAGGCTGGTCGCCCTCGGGCCAAACGCCATTGATCCGATCGTCGCCGCCCTAACGACCGCGGAGAAGCGCGAGACCATCGCCTACGTGGACGCGTTGTCGCGGCTGATCGACGCAAAAACGCTGCCCCATTTGCTGCGGATCATGGCGGAAGCCAATGGTCGGGCGATGTCGGGCATTGCGTGGGCCTTGTCGTCCTCGAAGAACTATCCGGCCGCCTCGCTGCTGGACGCACTGTCCAAGCCTGACATGCCGAAACAAGCCATCATCGACGTGATCGCAGCGCAAAAGACCCGCTTTACGGTGCGCGAATTGTTGAATGCCGCCTACACCCAGGAAGCCAGCGAGCGCACGGGACTGTTCAAGATCATCGGCGAAATCGCGGACGAATCCGCGCTCGACGACTTGATCGCGAGAATCGAAGGTAAGGACCCGATTGCGCGGCTGCACATCATCAACGTCCTGGCGCGCTTCAACACGCCGAAAGTGCAACAGGCCATCCAAAAGCAACTCAAGGACAACAGCAAATTCATTCGTGCGGCCGCCCTGTCGGCGCTGGCGCGCATGGACGGCCCCTTCGACATGCCGCTGATTTGCGGGATGCTGCGCGACCCTGAAATCGAGGTGCAAAACAAGGCCGTCGACGTGGTCGTTCGCGCCAACGACCCGGAAACGGTCAAATACTTGGTCGAGGTGCTCAAGGACGAAAACGAGTATGCACGGCGGGCGGCGGTCGAAGTTCTGAACATCGTCGGTACGTCCAAGTCCGTCAAATACCTGCTCGAAGTAATCGCCGACAGCGATTGGTGGGTACGCACTCGGGCCGCCGACGCCCTGGGCAAGATCGGCGGACCGCGCGTCGTGGACGCCGTGCTCGCGCTCATCAAGGACGAAAATCAAGACATCCGGCGTGCCGCCATCGAGATTTTGAACCAAACCAAGGACGAACGCGCCGTGGCGCAGTTGATCGAGGCCACCAAGGACCGCGACTGGTGGGTCAGCGAGCGCGCCGTCGACGCCCTGGCGGAAATCGGCAGCACCAAGGCCGTGCCGCGCTTCCTTGAAATGCTGAGCACCACCGAGCCCAAATCCCTACCGACGGTGATTCGCGCCATTGCGAGAGTCGGCGATCAAAAAAGCATCGAACATCTGTTGCCGCTGCTGCAGCGCCCGGAAAACGAAATCAAATTGGAAGCCATCGCGGCGCTCGCGAAGTTGGCGGACGAGCGTCGGGCCGAAACGATTCGGGTCAGGTTGCAAGCCGTGTCGGCCGGCGACAGCACCGTCAGTCAGGCGGTCGCGCGCGCGATGCAGGAACTGGACAATCGATTCTCGAGCACCCAGCTCGCCGCCAATCAGCGGGCCGCCCAACTGCAGGAACCGGCCAAGACGCTGCTCATCGACAACCAGGAATTGGCCAAGGTCGTCAAGGAAAACGAGGCGCAGATGTCGAGACTCGACATCACGACGCTGAAGCCGGGCGATGTGATCGAGGGACGTTACAAGTTCATCGAAAAAATCGGCAAAGGTGCGTTCGGCACGGTACTGCTCATGGAAGACACCGTGGTCGAAGAGCGGCTGATCTTGAAGTTCTTGAACGCCAATGTGGCGTCGGACGAAGAAATGATGAAGCGGTTCGTGCATGAATTGCGCTACAGCCGCAAGATCACGCACAAGAACGTCATTCGTATCTACGATTTCTTGTATATCCAGGGCAACTACGCCATTTCGATGGAATACTTTCCGTCCCACACCTTGGGCGGCGAGATCATCAACGAGAAGCCCGTCACACTCAAGCGGGCCGTCAAGTTCGGCATCGACATCGCGACCGGCATGGCGGTGGCGCACCAAGCGGGAATCGTACATCGCGACCTGAAGCCTGCGAACGTGCTGATCGACAACGAGAGTCTTCTCAAAATCGTCGACTTCGGCGTGGCCGCCGCGCAAAGCCAGGGCGACACGCAGTTGACCAAGACCGGGTACGTCATCGGTTCTCCCAAATATATGGCGCCCTAGCAAATCCTGGGCAAGAAGGTGGACGAGCGCGCGGACATCTACAGCCTCGGCGTCATCCTGTATGAGTTGTTCACCGGAGTGCCCCCCTATTCCCGCGGCGATCACATGTCCGTCATGTATCAGCACGTGCAGGGCAAGGCTCGCCCCCCAATGGACATCAACAAGGACCTGCCGCTGGAATTGAACAATCTGGTGGTGAAATGCATGTCGCTGGATAAGGCCAAACGCTCGCAGACCATGGATGAACTGCGCTTGTCGCTCGAGAAGTTCCTGTAGCGGCACCCGGCGAGGGGTGCCCGGCGAGGACACCCGGCTTTGGGGTTTTTTCCCCGGCGAGTAGACGCACCTCACGTTTATGGCCCATGCGAGGCCCAAACACTCGAAAAACCAATCGCTTACGGGTAGCCTTGGGCGTTATGGCAAGAATCGATGCGTTTCTCAAGCTCGCCGTCGCACAAGGATGCTCCGATCTGCATTTGGCGGTCGGCGTGCCGCCGATGATGCGCATGCATGGCGATCTCATCCCCATCAAGTTCCGTGACCTGGGCGATGCGGAGCTCGAGGGGTACATTACCGAGGTGCTGACGCAATCGCAGCTCAAAGTGCTGCGGGATGGTCACGACCTCGATTTTTCGTATGTGTCGGTCGAGGGCGGCCGCTTTCGCGTCAATGTGTTTCGCAAGGAAACCGGCATCGGCGCCGCGTTTCGGGCGATTCCCACCACCATGCCGAGCATGGATCAACTCGGCTTGCCGCCCATCGTGCGCAAATTATGTGACAACCACCAGGGCATGATTCTGGTCACCGGGGCAACGGGAACCGGCAAATCCACCACGCTGGCCTCGATGATCGACTATGTGAACGCGACTCGTTCGCTCAACATCATCAGTCTGGAAGATCCCATCGAGTTCGTTCACCGCAGCAAGTCGAGCCAAGTCATCCAGCGCGAACTCGGCACTCACCTACCTTCATTCGCCGAGGGAGTCCGTGCCGCCATGCGCGAGGATCCCGACGTGATTCTGGTAGGCGAAATGCGCGATGCTGAAACGATTTCCATGGCGATGACGGCGGCGGAGACCGGCCACTTGGTGCTTGGCACCCTGCACACCACCAGCGCCACCAAGACCTTGGATAGAATCATCGACGCACTGCCCACCGAAGAGCGCGAACAGACCAAGAGCTTTCTCGCCGCCAGCTTGATCGCGGTCATCAGTCAGATTCTGGTAAAGAGTCCGGATCAGCGTGCACGCCGAGCGATCTGCGAAGTGTTGGTGATGACCAAAGCCATCGGCAAGCTCATCATGACCGATCAGACCCATCAGATCCCCAGCCAGCTTCAAATGGGTAAGGAATACGGTATGCAGCTGATGGATCAGGCCCTGCTCACGGCCATCAACGGCAAGGAAATCGATCCGGAACAGGCATACATCTACGCAGCGGATAAGCGCCAATTCCAGCGCTTCGTCACTGACCTCGGGATTGCGCCCGCGGAACCCGTCACTCCTTGAGCACACCATGGCAGTCATCGACAGCTATTTGACTCAAGTGTTGGAAAAGAACGGCTCGGACCTGCACTTCCTCGCCGGAGACCCGGCGCGTATCCGCCAATACGGCGAACTCAAAGCCTTGAGTTCCGAGCCGCTGGGCGCCGAGATGGTCAAGGCCACCTTGTACGAAATCATGCCGAAATTGTCGGTCGAGCGTTTCGAAGCCAAGGACGGCACCGACTTCGCGTACAGCATCCCGGGCGTCGCGAGGTTTCGGGTCAATATCATGCGCCAGCTCAACGGCATGGGCGCGGTATTCCGCGCCATCCCCTCGAAAGCGCGAACCGCGCAGGAACTGAAACTACCCGCGGCTGTGATGAATCTTTGCAAGATCAACAACGGCCTGATCCTGGTCACCGGAAAAACCGGCTCCGGCAAGTCGACGACGCTTGCGGCCATGATCGACGACATCAACACGCGGGAAAAAGGCCATATCCTCACCATCGAGGATCCCATTGAATTCGTGCATGTGCGCAAGCAATGCTTGATTAGCCAGCGTGAAATTGGCGTGCATGCCACGTCGTTTGCGTCGGCCTTGATGTCGGCATTGCGCGAGGATCCCGACGTCATTCTCGTCGGCGAGCTGCGTGACCTCGAGACCATGAGCATCGCGGTGACGGCCGCCGAAATGGGCATTCTGGTGATGGGCACGCTGCACACGAACGGGGCGGCGGCAACCGTAGATCGCCTGGTCAACGCGTTCCCCGCGGACAAGCAACCTCATGTGCGCACCATGCTGTCGACCAGTTTGCGCGGAGTTGTGTCGCAACAACTCATTCCCACGCCCAATAACCAGGGCCGGGTTGCCGCGCTCGAAATCCTCATCAATACGCCGGCGGTCGCCAATCTCATCCGCCAGGGCAAGATGGACCAGCTAGAGAACGCCATGCAAAGCGGCGCAGCGACGGGAATGCGGCTGATGGACACGGCGATACAAACTTTGCTGGAGCAGCGGCAAATCTCCGGCAAGGAAGCCTTCAAGAAAGCGATCAACAAGAGCCGCTTCGAACAGTATCGCGACGCTTCTTAAGTTAGGCGCTGCGCGCCACCTATCAACGGGGTCGAAGCGACCCCGAACTATAGGCGCGCTGCGCGCGGGAGAGGCGGGCTGACTAAGCCGTCGCGGTCACGGTAAACTGTCGCAATGACCCGCAAACTCTTCGTCACCACCGCTCTGCCCTACGCCAATGGCCCGTTCCACATCGGGCACATCATGGAATACATCCAGGCCGACATCTGGGTCCGGTTCCAGCGGATGCTCGGCAATGTCGTGCATTTCGTCGGCGCGGACGACGCGCACGGCGCGCCCATCATGCTCAAGGCCGAGGCCGAGGGCATCTCACCGCAGGAGCTGGTTGCGCGCATCACTGCGGACCGGCCCCGGTACCTGCAAGGCTTTCATATCGGCTTCGACCACTGGTACTCGACGGACTCGCCGGAGAACGTCGCGCTTTCCCAGGACATCTACCGCCGCCTGAAGGCGGCAGGGCTGATCTACGTCAAGGCGGTCGAACAGTTCTACGATCCCGTGAAGGCCATGTTCCTGGCGGATCGCTATATCAAGGGCGAGTGCCCCAACTGCCGCGCCAAAGACCAGTACGCGGACGCGTGCGAAGTCTGCAGCATCGTCAACTCACCCACCGATCTCATCGATCCGTACTCGACGCTGTCGGGCGCGAAGCCGCTGATGAAAACCTCCGACCACTATTTTTTCCGGCTGTCGGATCCCAAGTGCGTCGAATTTCTGGGCGCGTGGCTCGACACACCGGGGCGGCTGCAGCCGCAAGTGGTCAACAAGGCCCGTGAGTGGCTCTCCGGCAAGGGCGACGAGGCGCTGGGCGACTGGGACATTTCCCGCGACGCTCCCTACTTCGGCATTCCCATCCCGGATGCACCCGGCAAGTATTTCTACGTGTGGCTGGACGCCCCGGTCGGCTATCTCGCAGCCCTGCAGAACTACTTCGACACCGGCAAGGCGCGCGCGCGCGGCGAACCACGCAGCTTCACGGAATTTCTCGCGGCTCCCGACACCGAGCAGCTGCATTTCATCGGCAAGGACATCATCTACTTTCACACCCTGTTCTGGCCGGCAATGCTGAAGTTCGCCGGCCCGCCCTACAAAGTGCCCGATCACGTCTACGCCCACGGCTTCATCACCGTGTCAGGCGAGAAGATGTCCAAGTCGCGCGGGACCGGTATCAGCCCCCTGCGCTATCTCGAGATCGGGATGAACCCCGAGTGGCTGCGCTACTACCTCTGTGCCAAGTTGAATTCGAACGTCGAGGATCTCGACTTCAATCCCGGCGACTTCGTCGCGCGGGTGAACAGCGATCTGGTCGGCAAGTACGTCAACATCGCGAGCCGGGCCGCGAGCTTCATCACCAAGCACTTTGACGGCGAACTCGAGTACGGCGGGGACGCTGCGCTGATCGCGCGTCGAGCGCACGACATCGCGCTGAGCGTGGCCGAGCACTACGAAACGCGCGATCTGGGCAAGGCGATGCGCGAGATCATGGCCCTTGCGGATGACATCAACCGCGATTTCGATGCGCACCAGCCGTGGATTCTCGCCAAAGACCCCGCAAAACGCGCGCAGCTTCAGGATGTGTGTTCGCGGGCGTTGCAAGGCTTCAAGCTGCTGAGCGTCCTCCTTGCGCCCGTGCTGCCGCAAGTCGCGGCGCGCGTCGCACGCGAGCTCTTCGGGCTGGATCGGCCGTTCCAGTGGGTCGATGCCGGCGTGCTACCGACGCGAATCAACCCATACCAACACCTGATGACTCGCGTCGACTCGAAGCAACTCGATGCGCTATTCGACATCGACAAGGAAGCCGCACCTGCCGCCACGCCCGCCGTGGGAGCGACGGTCGGCGCCACGGTCGGCCAGGCCAAAAAGGCGACCCACAGCTCGCCTCCGGCCGCCTCCGATGCCGCGACTCTGGCGGCCGCGACGGCGGTCGAGGGCAACCTGATTTCAATCGACGATTTTCTGCGCGTCGACTTGCGCGTGGCCAAGGTGTTGGGTGCCGACCTGATTGCGGGCGCCGACAAGCTGCTGAAATTGCGCCTCGACGTGGGTGAACTCGGCGAGCGCGAGATTTTCGCCGGCGTTCGTGCGGCCTACGAACCCGCATCGCTGGTCGGCCGACTGATCGTCGTGGTCGCCAACCTGGAACCCAGAAAAATGCGCTTTGGCGTTTCCGCGGGCATGATGTTGGCGGCCGGCCCGGGCGGCAAGGACATTTTCGTGTTGTCTCCCGATTCCGGCGCCGCCCCCGGCATGCGAATCAAGTGATGAACGCGACATGCGCAACCGAGATCGTGGCGCAAATCGACGCCTTGCTTCCGCAGACGCAGTGCACCCGGTGCGGCTACTCGGGATGCCGTCCCTATGCGGAGGCGATCGCCGGCGGCGAAGCGCAAATCAATCAGTGTCCGCCGGGAGGGGGCGCCACCATTCGCGCGCTGGGGCTGTTACTGGACAAGGAATTCTTGCCCTTGAATCCGGCGCACGGCGCGGAGTCTCCGCCGCAAGTGGCGTGGGTCGACGAATCACGGTGTATCGGTTGCGCCCGCTGTCTACCGCCTTGCCCGGTGGACGCCATCGTCGGTGCGTCAAAATTCATGCACACCGTGTTGGTCGAACGCTGCACGGGCTGCGAACTATGCATCGCCCCCTGCCCCGTCGACTGCATCGAGATGCGGCCCGCCTCGGCATCGGCGGTGAACCAACCGCAGCTCAACCGTACCCGCTACGACGCCCACACGGAACGCTTGCTGCGGCGAGCCGCGGACCGGCAGCTCGAGTTGGACGCGAAGAAGGCGTCCGCATCGCTGCGCGTCCCCGCCGCGCCATGAACGGCCGGGCCGCGCAAGGCCGGGCTACACAAGGTCAGGCGTGAACGACGCGAAGCGGCGCGAAATATTTTCACGGCTGCGGGAGGCCAATCCCGCGCCGCGCACGGAGTTGCATTACCGCTCGCCCTTCGAACTGTTGATTGCGGTAATTCTTTCCGCACAAGCCACCGACAAAGGCGTCAACAAGGCCACGCCCGCCTTGTTTCGCACAGCCGACACGCCCGCAGCCATGCTCGCCTTGGGTGTCGAGGGATTGACGCCCTACATCAAGACCATCGGCCTCTTCAACACCAAGGCGAAAAACATCATTGCGACATGCCATGCCCTGGTCACGCAGCACGCGGGACAAGTACCCAGGACCCGCGAGGCGCTGGAGGAACTGCCGGGCGTCGGACGCAAGACGGCGAACGTGATATTGAACACGGCGTTCGGCGAAGCCACCATCGCCGTGGACACGCACATCTTTCGCGTCGCCAATCGCACCGGCTTGAGCAGAGGAAAGACCGTGCGTGCCGTCGAGGACAAACTTTTGAAATTCGTCGCGCCGGAATATATGCAAGATGCGCATCATTGGTTGATCCTGCACGGGCGCTACGTGTGCAAGGCCCGGGCACCCGCTTGTCCCGTGTGTACCATTGCGGATCTCTGCGAATATCGGCGCAAGACCAAGACGAACCCGTGACGGCGCCTGCGTATGAGGCCCCCTCCTGAGTCACCCCGCCGGCGTGCGCCCGCTCAGAACCTCGAGAAATCGCGCGCGTTCGATATTGCCGCCGCTCAAGATGACGCCCACGCTTCGACCCGCCATCCGCTGACGTTCCTGTAGAAGCGCAGCGAGGGGAGCGGCCCCGGCACCTTCGGCCACCTGATGTGCATCGTCAAAATAAATGCGCATCGCTTCCGCAATAGCATCATCGCTGACCTCCACGATGCGCGCAGCGCCTCGGCAGATGGCCTCCACCGCCTGGGGGTCGGGTTCACGGGTCGCAATGCCATCCGCGAAAGTGAGCGCGGACTGCATCATGATGGGGCGACGCGCAGCGAAAGACTGGGCCGTCGCCGGCGCATTGACGGCGCCCACGCCGACGATTTCCGTCTCGAGGCCGAGCAGATCCCGCGCCGCGATCAGACCACAGATCCCAGAGCCCATGCCGACGCCGACGTAGACCGTGTCCAGTGCCGGCGCGCCGCGAAAAAACTCGAGGGCATAACTTGCGACGCCAACCACGAGATCCCTGTGGAACGAGGGCACGAGGTGCAGCGCGTGCTCGCTGGCTGCGCGTCTGGCCTCGTGTTTCGCCTCGTCGAAGTCCTTTCCCGCTTCGATGACGGTTGCTCCAAACGCGCTCATCGCCGAATTCTGATCGGGGGAATTTCCCCGCGGCACATAAATAGTCGCGGGAATCCCGGCGCGCGCCGCTGCAAAGGAAATCGATTGACCATGATTTCCACGGGTCGCTGAAACGATGCCGGACACATCAGGCGTGCCGCGTAGCAATCGGTCGAGGTAGATGAGCCCGCCTCGAACCTTGAACGCGCCTGTGGGCGTATGGTTCTCGTGCTTGACCCAAACGTTGCAACCCACACGTTTCTTGAGCTTCGGCCACCCGTACTGCGGGGTCGGCGGCACGGTGCGATGCACGAACATTGCCGCCTGCTCGAGTTCATCCAGGCTTATGCCGAGTACCGATTCTGTCACGCGCATTTCTCCCAACGACTGAGCAATCTCCTTCGAACCATGAATGACCGGCTCTCAGTGTTCACGCTGATGCGTGGCATACCGCCTCTATATTGTGGCCATCCGGGTCGAGCACGAACGCGCCATAATAATTCGCGTGATAGTGCGGTCTCAATCCGGGCGCACCGTTATCTTTGCCTCCGGCGGCGAGCGCAGCGCGGTAGAACGCGTCCACCTCGGCGCGCGATCGAGCGGTGAAGGCAAAATGCACGGCGCCGCTTCGCCCTTGGCCGCCCCCGATCCAGAAGAACGCCTTTCCGTCGGCACCAAATCCCGCGTGGGCATCGCCGCCGGTTTGCTCTGCCGTCACTTCTGCAACAATACCTATTGAAAGCGGCGCAAATGCTTTGGCGTAAAATCCTTTGGATCGCTCGAGATCGGTTACCACAATTCCAACGTGATCTAACATATCGAACCTCCGTTTAGCGGCCCTCGCAGCTCATACAACCGGTGGGCCACCGGAGCAACGGAGTTTACTTGGGCATTCTGCTATCTGAATAGGGCGTAACGGAATAAAATGGGTATGTCGTGAGTCTTACTACAATGAAGCTTGGTCGGACATGCTGAGGGTGGCATTCGGTCGCATCCATGGATGACAAACGCGGTCGATTCGAGGCACAGGTGTTGCCCCACCTGGACGCCGCGTACCGGTTTGCACGCTGGCTGTCGCGTTCGCCGGGCGATGCGGATGACGTCGTGCAGGAGGCGATTCTCCGCGCATTTCGTGGGTTTGACGCCTTGCGAGGCTCCGACGCCAAGTCGTGGTTGCTGGCCATCGTAAGAAATTGCCATTCGACCGCGCATAGGCAACAGCAGCGACGCGCCTTCGTGCCGCTGCCGGAAGAACACGATCCGCGGGATGGCTACGCCATGATTGCGGCCACGCCGGATCCGGAAAGCGCCTCGATCTGCCGGGATAATGCGCGCACCCTAGATAGGTTGATGTCGGAATTGCCTGAAGAGCACCGCGAGGTCTTGGTGTTGAGAGAAATCGAGGACTTAGGCTATCGCGAGATTGCCACGGTGACCAACGTACCCATCGGGACCGTGATGTCTCGGCTGGCCCGCGCAAGGGCCACGCTGAAGGCACGATGGTCAACAGGGGTCGAGGGAGGGCTATGAGGTGCGCTGAGCTCTCGCGTTCACAGGCTTATTTCGACGGCGAGGTCGACGCCATATCGGCTGCCGACATTGAACGGCATGCCGAGCAGTGCGCCGAATGCCGCGCCTTGCTGCAGGGTCTCGGACAAATTCGCACCGCCATTCGCCGGGACATGACTCATGGCCGCGCTCCACCCGAGCTGCATGCTCGGATCGCGCACGCGCTCGATCAAGAGACGGCCATCGAGGCTCCCCGGCCGGTGAGGCGAGGCCAGTCGACCTGGCGCGTGCGCCCGTTCTGGGCAGGTGCCTTCGGCGGCATTGCCGGCACCGCCGTCACTGCGGCCCTGGCCTTCTTTTTCCTGTTGCCATCGCCCAGCAGTCCCTTACTGGATGACCTCGTCGCCGCCCATGTGCGTTCGCTCATGCCGTCGCATCTCATCGACGTGGCATCCACCGATCAGCACACCGTCAAGCCTTGGTTTTCGGGCCACACCGATGTTTCGCCGGTGGTCGCCGACTTTACGCAGCAGGGCTACCGCCTCATCGGCGGACGCGCGGACTACCTGGAGCACCAGCGCTCGGCGGTGGTCGTGTATCAACACGGCCCGCATGTCATCAACGTCTTCAGCTGGGCCGCCAGTCAACCTAGGTCCCCGAATGATGCCTCCCGCAACGGCTATCGTATGATTTTCTGGAAGGTTGGAGATGTTCAGTATTGCGCCGTCTCGGATACCGGCCGGGAAGAACTGCTGAGCCTGGTACGCCTGCTGCAAGACGCAAGCCACACATGACTACCTTCGGCTCGTACACCCGGGATCAGTTGCGCCAGAGCTACTCCGAAGCCTGGCGCAAACAACTCGCGCGCGCGCCGGTGACGCCGCTCGAGGCGATGATCGCAGACGTCATCGGGCTGCATCCCGAATATCAGCCGGTGATCGAAGACCCTGACGCTGCGCTCGCATTCGAACCCAACACGGCGCACACCGCCCAAAACCCATTCCTGCACATGGGATTGCACATCGCCGTGCGCGAACAAGTCTCCATCGACCGCCCGCCGGGCGTGCGCGATCTACACCGTCGACTGCAGTCGCACTACGGTGACGTGCACAGCGCGGAGCATATTCTGATGGACGCGCTGGCCGAAACCTTGTGGGAGGCACAACGGGCCGGACGCCCGCCCGATGAGCAGCACTATCTTGCGCTTGCGCGCAGCCGCGGACCGCAAGGTCATTTGACTTAACCGGCCGTCCCTTCGGCGATGGCACGCGTCACCCCGACCATGCCGGCGCCGTACCTACCAGCCGCACCTACCAAGGTTAAGGAACCTTCATCCCGGCTTCATGGGGTTGGCCGACTTGGAAAGCTATTCTTACCTCATTCTGAGCGTCATTTGCTTCGCTCTTCGGAGTTACTCATGCGTTTCATGGTGCCGGCCACTGCCGCCGGCCTTTGCCTCATGGCGCTGGGCATGATGGTGCCCACGCCCCCGGCCGTTGCTCAGCCTGCTGCGCCTCAGCTGGCCGCATCTCAGCCGACTGCACCTCTGCCGGCCGCGTACAACACCGTTCCTGCGAATACAGTGCCGACTTCTGCCGCGATGATCACCGACGGCCCGGGCGCCGGTTCTGACGCCGCAGCGCGGCATGCCAAGCGCACGGCCTGCCTCAAGGAAGCCAAGGCAAAGAAGCTGGTGGGCGCCGACAAGAACTCCTTCATCAAGGACTGCGTCGCCGCTCGTTGAAGCGCGTCCTGAACTGCGCGGTGCGGCGCGTTTCAACGCGTGCGCTGTTCGATCCGTTTCGCGAGTTCCGTCAGATCCACTTCTTCATCGATGGAAATTTCGATTGGCGCGTTCTCACTCTGGACCGGTGGCGCGATCGGTCGCGACGGTTTGCGCGGAGGATTCAGCGCGCTTCTCGGCATGCCCGGATCATCCGGTGTGGTGCTCGGCGGCGGGGCACGCGTCCACTCTCGCTGCTGCTCCATCCATCGCTGGTAGCGATCGAATGTCCACATACCATCCTCGCCGCCGGACTGAATCACGTTGGCAATTTGACTGAACTGTCCTGAACGTATTGCTCCCTTGGCGCCGGAACTCGCCAGCAGCACTTCGCATCGCGGTACGCGCAACTGATGTGCGTCCAGGAACTCGAGGCGCTGGCAGACCACACCGATCAGGCAGTCGGCGAGCTGTGCGCGGATGTTGGCTTGGATGTCGGCGGGAAATGCCATGCAGATGCGGCTCAGGCTCTCCGCGCAGGTGGCGGAATGCATGGTCGCGAGTACCAAATGCCCGGTTTCCGCCGCGTTCAGCGTCAATCGGAGCACCTCCGGCGTGCGCATTTCAGTAATGACCAAGACGTCCGGGTTCTCGCGCAAGGCGTCGATGATGGCCTGTTCGAAGCTCGGCGAGTGGGTTGGAATCTCACGTTGCCGGATGAAGGAACGGCGGTTCGTAAACACATATTCCAACGGACTTTCGAGGGTGATGACATGCCGCGAGCGCGTGGCGTTCAATTCCTCGATCAAGGCGGCGAGGGTCGTGGACTTGCCGCAGCCGGTGGGACCGGAAATCACCACCAGACCGCTGGTCGGGTCGATCAGCTTGCGCAGGTCCGGATGTAAATTGCAGGTACGCAAATCATGCACCGATGGGGCGAGCAGCCGTACGGCAATCGCCAAGCCGCGAATGGTGCGGTACATATTGATGCGGCACCGCGTGCCGCCAAGCACCAGGGAGATATCCGCGGAGCCGCGTTCCATGAACTGCGCCCAGGCGTCGGCTCCCAGGGTCTCCTTGCCCACCTGCACGATGAGATTGCCGGCCATGGGCTCGCCCACCGGACGCAGCTCTCCGCCCACTCGGACCACCAGCGCACTGCCGCCTTCCACATGTAAGTCGCTGGCACCCAACTTGCGCCCAATCTGCACCCAATCTCGTAAGCTCATGCGCTTCTCCCGGACCTGCACAGGCCACGAGCGGCCGCAGACCTTCAATCTACCGCTTCGGCATGTAAAGATCGGTCAATGTGCCTTCGAACGCCTCGGCGGAAAACGCCACCGTCTCGGACAGCGTGGGATGCGCGTGGATGGTCAAGCCCACATCCGCCGCGTCCGCGCCCATCTCGATCGCAAGCCCCAACTCGGCCATGAGTTCGCCGGCGTTGGTGCCGACGATTCCGCCGCCGATGACACGACGCGTCTGCTTGTCGAATAGGATCTTGGTGAAGCCCTCGTCCCGATTGATGGCGAGAGAACGGCCGCTCGCAGCCCACGGAAACATGCCCTTGCCGAATTCGATGCCGCGCGCCTTGGCCTCGGTTTCATTGACACCCACCCAGGCGATTTCGGGATCGGTGTATGCCACCGAGGGAATGCAGCGTGCGTCGAACGCGGCTTTGTGTCCCGCGGCGACTTCCGCCGCGACCTTGGCCTCGTGAGTGGCCTTGTGCGCCAGCATCGGGGCGCCCGCGATGTCGCCGATGGCGAAGATATGCGGGACATTGGTGCGCATCTGCTTGTCGACACCAATGATGCCGCGCTTGTCCACGTCCACGCCGGCCGCGCCGGCGTTGATCGCATTGCCGTTGGCGCTGCGGCCGACGGCAACCAGTACCCGATCGAATTCCTGGGGTTCGGGCGCGTCCGGTCCGTCGAAGGTGGCAAGTAAGCCGCCGGCATTTGCCTCGAGCTTCGCAACCTTGGTCCTGAGCAATATGCGTTCGTAGCGTTTTTCGATTCGCTTCTGCAGCGGTCGCACCAGATCGCGGTCCGTGCCTGGCATCAAGCCGTCGCTCAATTCCACCACGGTCACTTTCACGCCGAGTGCATCGTAGACGCAGGCCATTTCCAAACCGATGATGCCGCCGCCGATGACCAACAACCGTTTGCAGTCGGCTGGCAATTCCAAGGCGCCGGTCGAGTCGATGACCCGCGGATCATCGGGAAATCCCGGTAGACGCACGGACTCGGACCCGGCGGCAATGATGCATTGCTTGAAATCCAACCGGCGCGGGCCGGCGTCGGTCTGCAATTCCAGTGAATGGGGGCCAATGAATTTGGCTTCGCCGCGCACCACGTCCACTTTGCGTTGCTTGGCAAGAACGGTGAGCCCGTTGGTCAATTTCGTGACCACCCGATTCTTCCACGCGCGTAGGCGGTCGTGGTCGATCTGCGGAGGTCCGAATGCGATGCCGTTGGCCGTCATGTCGTGCGCGTCCTCGATTACTTTGGCCGCGTGCAGCAAGGCCTTCGAGGGAATGCAACCGACGTTCAAACACACGCCGCCGAGCATGGGCCAGCGCTCGATCAGCGTTACCTTGAGCCCCAGATCGGCGGCGCGAAACGCCGCGGTATAGCCGCCGGGGCCGGCGCCCAGCACCACCAAATCGAGCGCGCCCGACGGCGCTGCGGCCGCGGAGGCCGTTACTTCGGGAGTCACCGCCGCCGGCGCGGCCGCAGGGGGTGTCGATCCGCTGGGCGGCGCGGTGCCAGGCGCGGCCCTGCTAGGCGCACCCGTGCCAGTGGGCGCCCCTGTGCCAGCAGGCGCCCCGGAGGGCTTCCCAGGCGCCGCTGCCGCCGCCACCTTCACGGTTGCGATCAGCGTGCCGGCGACCACCCCGTCGCCCTTCTTGATGTCGATGGATTCGATGACGCCCGCCACCGGTGACGGCACGTCCATCGACGCCTTGTCGGTCTCCAGGGTTATGAGCGGATCGTCCACCCGAACCTCGGCGCCTTTCGCGACCAGCACATCGACGACGCTCACGCCCTTGGATTCGCCGAGCTCGGGGACCCTGACCTCGACGACGCTCACAACAACGCCTTCACGTCGCTCAAGGTCTTGCTCAGGAACACGATGAAGCGCGCCGCTTCCGCACCGTCGATGACGCGATGGTCGTAGGACAGGCACAAAGGCAGCATGAGGCGCGGTATGAACGTTCCTCGGTCGAACACCGGCTTCTGGCTGGATTTGGCCACGCCCAAGATGGCGACTTCCGGCGCATTGATGAGGGGCGTAAAGGCTGTGCCGCCGATTCCGCCCAAGCTCGATATGGTGAACGAGCCGCCCTGCATTTCCGCAGCCGTCAATTTTCCGTCGCGCGCCTTCTCCGAAAGCGCTGCGAGCGCGCGCGCGATTTCAAACACGTTGCTGCGATCGGCATCGCGCAGTACGGGCACCACCAGTCCATTCGGCGTGTCGGCGGCAAAGCCGATGTGGAAGTATTTTTTGAACACCAGATTCTCGCCCGACGCGTCGAGCGATGCATTGAATCGAGGAAATTCCTTCAACGTCACGATGCAGGCCTTGATGATGAACGCGAGCGGCGTGAGCTTCACGCCCTCTTGCGTTGCCTTGGCTTTGAGAGCGACGCGCGCGATTTCGAGATCCGTGATGTCCGCGTCGTCGTACTGAGTGACGTGCGGCAAATTGATCCAGCTCGCCTGCAGACGCGCGCCGGAAATCCGTTGGATTCGCGACAACGGCTTGATATCCACGGCGCCGTATTTCCCAAAATCGACCTCCGGCACTTTCGGCAGCCCCGACACCGGAGCCGCAGACGTCGTCAGAATCTGCTTGACGTGCGCCTTCACGTCGTCCTGCGTGATGCGTGCCTTGGGTCCCGTCCCTTTGATCTTGCCGAGATCGGCACCCAGTTCGCGCGCAAACCTGCGCACCGACGGACTGGCATAAGCCGTCGAGAATGCCTTCTCGTCGATCGCGGCCGAACCGCGGGCGGCGGGTGGCGCTACGGGCGCCGCGCGGGCAGGCGCGGGCGCCGTGCCGCTTTCAGAGGTAGCGGGCGGCGCGGGCGGGGCCGCCACCAGAGGCGCGGTCTCGGGTCCCGCGCTCGGCGCCGGTGAGACGGCTTTGGCCTCCGCCACCGCGGGTGCTGGCGCGGCCGCCGCGGCCGATTCCAGCAACAAGATCAACGAGCCTTCGGAGACCTTGTCGCCCTGTTTGAGCTTTACCTGGGTAATCCGCCCGGCGGCGGGCGCAGGCACGTCCATGGCCGCCTTTTCGGTTTCGATGGTGATCAACGGGGTCTCTTTGTCGACCTGCTGCCCGTCCTTCACCAGAACGTCGATGACGCTCACGTCCTTGAAGCCGCCGATATCGGGAACCAATACCTCGATAGATGTTGCCACTGTGTTCGCCTAGACCGTCACGGGATTGGGTTTTTCTGGATCGATGCCGAATGTCAGCATGGCCTGTGTCACCGTCTGCTTGTCGATCTTGCCGTCGTCCGCCAACGCCTTGAGCGCCGCGACCACCACGTAATGCCGGTCCACTTCGAAAAAACGACGCAGCTCTGCGCGCGAGTCGCTGCGGCCGAAGCCGTCCGTGCCGAGTACCGCATAGCGCCCGGGCACCCATTGCCGAATCTGGTCGGCCACGGTTTTCATGTAATCGGTTGCCGCAATGCAAGGGCCTTCCCGATCGCCGAGCGCCTGCTGAATGTAAGTTTGTTTCTGCGGTTCATTGGCGTGCAACAGATTCCAGCGCTCGATGGCAAGCGCATTGCGCCGCAGTTCGCTGAAGCTGGTGACCGAAAACACGTCCGACGGCACGCCGTAGTCTTTCTCGAGCAGGTCGGCCGCGGCAAGAACCTCTCGCAATATGGTGCCCGAACCGAGCAGTGTCGCGCGAACCTTGCCGCGGCCGCCGATGCGCAGCAGATACATCCCGTTCAAGATGCCCTCCGCGACGCCGGCAGGCATCGGCGGGTGCGGGTAGTTCTCGTTCATGCAAGTGATGTAGTAGAAGACGCTTTCCTGATCCTGGTACATGCGCCGCATGCCGTCTTGCACGATCACCGCGAGTTCGTAGGCGTAAGTAGGATCGTATGCGACACAGTTCGGCACCGTGCTCGCCAGCAGATGGCTGTGTCCGTCCTGGTGCTGCAAGCCCTCGCCGGCGAGCGTGGTGCGTCCGGCAGTGCCGCCAACCAAGAACCCGCGGGCCTGGCTGTCCGCCGCCGCCCAAATGAAATCGCCCACCCGTTGGAAGCCGAACATCGAGTAGTAAATATAGAAAGGAATCATGCTGACGCCATGGTTCGAATAGGCCGTGGCCGCGGCCAGCCACGAACATAGGCTGCCCGCTTCGTTGATGCCTTCCTCCAGAATCTGGCCCTGCTTGTCTTCCCGATAGAACATCAGCTGATCGGCGTCCTGCGGCGTATAGAGCTGTCCCACCGAAGAGTAAATACCCACTTGGCGGAACATCCCTTCCATGCCGAAGGTCCGAGCCTCGTCGGGCACGATGGGCACGATATGTTTGCCGATATTTTTGTCCTTGATCAACGTGGTCAGAATTCGCACCAACGCCATGGTGGTGGAGATTTCGCGATCGCCGGTGCCTTCGAGCAACGCGCTGAAGGCCTCGAGCGGCGGCACCACCAGCGGCGGGGCGACCGAGTTGCGCGCCGGGAGGTAACCGCCGAGCGATACTCGACGCTCTTGCAGGTAGTTCATTTCCTCGCTGTCGGGCGCCGGCTTCCTGAACGTCAGGCCCTTGATCTCCTCGTCGGAGATCTGGATGTTGAAGCGGTCGCGCACCTCTTTGAGGGCCTCGTCGCCGAGCTTCTTCTGTTGATGGGCCGAGTTGAGTCCTTCGGCCGCTTTTCCAAGCCCAAATCCCTTCACGGTTTTCGCCAAAATCACGGTGGGCGCACCCTTGTGCGCCATGGCGGACGCATAGGCGGCGTGGACCTTCTGCGGATCGTGGCCGCCGCGGTTCAGGCGCCAAATCTCCTCGTCGGACATGTTGGCAACCATCTCTTTCAACTCAGGATACTTGCCGAAAAAGTGCTCGCGCGTGTACGCGCCGCCTTTGGATTTGAAATTCTGGTACTCGCCGTCGACGCATTCTTCCATGAGCCGCTTCAGCAGTCCCTTCTGATCCCGCTCGAGCAACGGATCCCAACGCGAACCCCAGAGGACTTTGATGACGTTCCAACCGGCACCCAAAAATGCCGCCTCGAGCTCTTGAATGATCTTGCCATTGCCGCGCACCGGTCCGTCGAGCCGCTGCAGATTGCAATTGATGACGAAGATCAGATTGTCGAGTTTCTCGCGCACCGGCATGGTGAGCGCGCCCATCGACTCGGGTTCGTCCATTTCACCGTCGCCCAAAAAGGCCCACACCTTTCGGTCGGACGGGGGAACGATGCCGCGGTGTTCCAGATAGCGCACGAATCTTGCCTGGAAGATGGCGGTCATGGGCCCCAGGCCCATGGACACCGTGGGAAATTGCCAGAAGTCCGGCATCAGCCAGGGATGCGGATACGAAGACAAGCCCCCGCCCTGAACTTCTTGCCGAAAGCGCAGCAGCTGACTTTCGTCCAAACGCCCTTCCAGGTAGGCGCGCGCGTAAATGCCGGGGCTGGAATGTCCTTGCATGAAGATCATGTCGCCCGGGTGATCTTCGCTCTTCGCCCGCCAAAAATGGTTGAATCCCACTTCGTACAGCGTTGCGGCCGACGCGTAACTGGCGATGTGACCGCCGTACTCTGCACTCACACGATTGGCCTGCACCACCATGGCGAGGGCGTTCCAGCGCATATAGGCTTCGTTGCGCCTTTCCAACGAGCGGTCGCCCGGGTACTCGGGTTCTTGTGCCTTGGAAATCGTATTCAGGTACGCCGTGTTCGGTTTGAAGGGCAGGTATGTGCCGGAGCGGCGTGTGAAATCCACCAGCTTTTCCAGCAGAAAGTGCGCTCGCTCGGGTCCCTGCGCGCGCAGGACCGAGTCGATGGACTCGAGCCATTCCTGCGTTTCGGTCGGATCAATGTCTTCGAACGGCGATTGTTGCGTCATATATAAAGCCTTAGTCGAGAAGCATGCGCACATGCACATGCCCACGTGTCCTGTTAAGATGGCAGGCACGTTACAGCGCCGTTGCGCGAACTGCCACTTGGGATTTTAGCAGCGCTATCTTCGGGGTTTGGTTTTTCACGGTCAAGCAAGGATCGGCCTGCGGTATGCTCGCGATACGCTTGCGGTTTAACTGATATGCCGACTCGCTTGCCCTTTAGTTCGCTTTTGGTTCCCGTGCGCCACATCGGCGCACGGATGACGCCCGCGAAACTCGCCCGATATGGGTGCGCCATTGTTTTCTTGCCCGCCGCACCGCGCCCGAGCGACTGGGCCGTGCTGCCCTTTGGCGCCCTGCTGCGCGATGTCTATCAGCGCAAGGAACGCAAGCCCGGCGACAGCGTGCAGCTCCGGGTGGGCGCACGCGCGGAGACATTGGTCATTGCAGTCTGTTTGGCCGACAGCGCGAGTACCTTCGAAAGGCTGCGCACCGCCGGGAAACTCGCGCGGATCGCGCTGGAAGGCGAACCGCAGTCGCTGGTTCTGTCCAGCCAGGGCTGCGCCGCAGACGCCGTCCATGCCGCGCTCCATGCGACCATTGCGGCGCTCGAAGCGGCCGCATTTCGCTTCGCGAGCTTCAAGAGCAGCCCGAAGCCGCACCACCCGCCGGCGCGGATCGACCTGGCTACCGAAGATAAGTTAACCGATCTCACGCTCACGTTGGCCACCGCCGCCGGCAATAACCTGGCACGTTGGCTGACTGCATTACCGCCGAATACGCTGGACGCTGCCGGCTATCGACGCCTATTGCAGGATCTTGCGCGCCGCTTGGATCTGGAGTTCAAGTTCTACGGTGAAGCGCAACTGCGGCGACTCGGCGCCGGAGCCTTTCTCGCCGTGTCGCAGGGCAACGCCACGCGCGACGCGGGGATCGTGCACCTGGCGTATCGCCCCGGCGCGGCCACACCGGGCAGCCAACCGCCGACCGCGCGCGTATCACGATTGCCGGGTCCGCCCGCCGTAAGCCTCGTCGGCAAGGGGATTTGTTTCGACACCGGCGGCACCAACCTGAAAACCCATAAAAGCATGCTCGACATGCACACCGATATGGAGGGCAGCGCGGTCGCCGTCGGTAGCTTGTATGCATTGCATGCGCTGCGCTCGCCGCTCGCGGTGGATTGTTGGTTGGCCATCACGGAGAATCGCATCGGGCCGTTGGCGTACAAACCGCAGGATGTCGTGCGCGCCTATAATGGCACCACCATCCAGGTGATCCATACCGATGCCGAAGGACGCATGGTGTTGGCCGACACACTGAGCCTCGCAGCGAGTAAAAAGCCGCGCGCCATCATCGACTACGCCACCTTGACCGGCGCCTGCGTATACGCCTTGACCGAGCGCTATAGCGGCGCCTTCACCAATCGTCCAGAGGCTCGCGCCCTGATCGAAGCCGCCGGAGCCAGCAGCGGCGAACGGGTCTGGTGCTTTCCCATGGATAGCGACTTCGATTCGGACCTGGAAAGCACGGTCGCCGACGTACTTCAATGCGCAACCGAGGGCAAGGGCGATCATATCCTGGCCGCACGGTTCTTGAATCGTTTCGTGCCGAAGGACATCGCCTGGCTGCACTTGGATCTGGCCGCGGGGTCCCGATCCGGGGGACTTGCTCACATTACCACCGACATCACCGGATTCGGCGTGCGCTTTACGCTCGATCTTCTGCGGCGAGGCTGGCCCGTTGAGCCGCGGCGGCGGCCGGACACCAAGTGAACACGCTCACGCTTCAGCGGCCCGACGACTGGCACGTGCATCTGCGCGATGGGGCCGCGCTCAAATCGGTGGTCAGATTCACCGCCGAACGCTTCGGCCGCGCCATCGTAATGCCCAATCTGAAACCGGCGGTCACGTCGACCGTGCAGGCGTCCGCCTATCGCGATCGAATCGTCGCGGCGCTTCCGGAAAACACGCGGTTCGAGCCGCTCATGACGCTGTATCTGACGGATGCGACGGCGCCGGATGAAATCGATCGTGCGAAGGCAGCCGGTATCATTCACGGCGTCAAGCTGTATCCCGCCGGTGCAACGACCCATTCGGATGCCGGCGTCACCGACATCCGTAAGGTCTACGCGACCTTGGCGCGCATGGAAGAACTCGGTATGCCCCTGCAGGTGCACGGCGAAACCCCCGGCGCCGAGGTGGACGTATTCGATCGCGAAACGCATTTCATCGATGCCGTGCTGATCCCGTTGCTCGAGCGTTTCCCGACGTTGCCGGTGGTGTTCGAACACATCACGACGGCACGCGCGGCCGAGTTCGTCGGCGGCGCACGCCGCGGGGTCGCGGCGACGATTACGCCGCAGCACCTGCTCCACAATCGCAACGCCATTTTTTCCGGCGGCATCAACCCGCACTTTTACTGCTTGCCGGTTTTGAAGCGCGAGCGGGATCGACAGGCGCTGCTCCACGCGGCCACCGGCGGCGATCCGCGATTTTTTCTCGGTACGGACAGTGCGCCGCACGAACGAGCGACCAAGGAGAATGCCTGCGGTTGCGCGGGCATGTTCACGGCGCACGCGGCGATCGAGTTGTATGCCGAAGCCTTCGAACAGCTCGGACGGCTCGATCGTCTGCAAGGTTTTGCCAGCCATTTCGGGGCAGACTTCTACGGCCTGCCGCGCCACGACGATGTCATCACGTTGATCAAGGAGCCTTGGGTGCCCCCAGTATCTTATGATTTCGGCAACGGTACCTTGGTACCTTATCGCGGCGGCGAGAACGTCGCGTGGCGCCTCCAATCGGCGGCGCAGGCATGACGCAGATCGCGCCCATCACGTTTGCCACGCGCTTCCGCGGCTTCCTTCCGGTGGTCGTCGATGTGGAAACCGGCGGCTTCAATTCTCAGACGGACGCGCTTCTGGAGATCGCCGCGGTGTTCGTCGAAATGCGCAGCGACGGCACGCTGGCGCGCGGCGATACATTTCGCTATCACGTCGTCCCGTTCCCCGGCTCGAACATGGAGCCGGCGTCGATGGCGGTGAACGGAATCGATCCTCACCATCCATTACGCCCCGCGATTTCCGAAGAAGACGCGTTGCAACGCATATTCAAAGAAGTGCGCAACGCCGTGCGCGCCGCCGATTGCACGCGTGCGGTGTTGGTCGGCCACAATGCGTTCTTCGATTTGAATTTTTTGAACGCCGCGGTGATCCGCACGCAGATCAAGCGCAATCCGTTCCACCCGTTCACCAGCTTCGATACCGCCACCCTGGGCGGTGTCGCGTTTGGTCAGACCGTGCTGATGCGCGCCACTCTCGCCGCGGGGTTGGAGTGGGACACCGCCTCCGCGCACTCGGCTGCTTACGATGCGGAGCGCACGGCCGATCTATTCTGCATCGTGTGCAATCAGTTCCAGAACGTGTTCGACGGGAGCCGGCGGCGGCTCGCGTCCATGGGACCGCTCGAGATCGAGCCGGAAGCGCACGGCGAGTAGCCCCACGGCGGGCAGCGCTACGCCGCGCGTGGGTGGCCGCCACGCTGCGCGTGGGTGGCCGCTACGCTGCGCGTGGGTCGCTGGTGGCCGTTACGCCGGGACCGCGCCGGCTTCGGCCAACAGCTGCTTCAATTCGCCGCTCTTGTACATCTCGACGACGATATCGCAACCGCCGACGAGTTCGCCGTTCACATACAGCTGCGGAAACGTAGGCCAGTTGGAATAGGTCTTGAGTGCCTCACGCACTTCCGGATCTTCGAAAATGTTCACATGGACGAAGTTTGCCTTGCTCGCGCGCAACGCTCCCACGGTCTGCGCCGAAAAGCCGCATTGGGGGAAGTCGGGCGTACCCTTCATGTAGAGCACCACCGGCGCGGCGGAGAGCTGGCTCTGGATTCTTTCGATAGCATTCATGGTCGATGATCTCCAAAAAAATAGGTCACTCGAGCTCGGGCGCCCGCTCGCTTACGCGATCGGCGGCCCGGTGCAGCACTGCCCACTGCTCTGTGGGCGTCATGTCCCGCCAGCAGGCTATTTCACCCATTGTACGATAACAGCCGACACAGTACCCGCGCACGTGGTCCAGGGAGCAGATATTGATACACGGGGAAGGAGGCGCCGTCTGGGGCATCGTTGAATTATTGGGGCACGGCCCCTATTCTTCCAGCCCCTTGTGAGGAACTTGACTATGCATCCGCCCATACCGGTACCCGGCGACCTGCCCGCTCAGGTCGAACGGGCGCTGGCGGAGGACATCGGCAGCGGTGATCTGACCGCGGCCCTCATTCCGTCAGGACGGGCTGGCCGCGCCTCGGTCATCACTCGCGAACCGGCGATTCTTTGCGGCCTACCTTATGTCAACGCATGCTTCGCGCGCATAGATCCTGCCGTGCGCGTCGACTGGAAGGCCGCTGAGGGCGATTCCGTGGCCGCGAACCAGCTGCTGTTCACCCTTGACGGCCCGGCTCGCGCTCTTCTCACCGGCGAACGCACGGCCCTCAATTTTCTGCAATTGCTGTCGGCGACCGCGACCGCCGCCCACGCATACGCCGTGTTGATCGAGGGCACTGCCTGCCGCGTGCTCGACACCCGCAAGACCATACCGGGGCTCCGCTCCGCGCAAAAGTATGCCGTGCGGGTCGGGGGCGGCCAAAACCACCGCATCGGGCTGTTCGACGGCATTCTCATCAAGGAAAACCACATTATGGCCGCCGGCTCGATTGCGCTCGCGGTGGCCAGCGCCAAAGCCTCGGGCGCAGGGGTTCCGGTCGAAGTCGAGGTGGAAAACCTGGATGAATTGCGTCAGGCCATCGCCGCCGGCGCGGACATCGCCATGCTCGACGAGTTTTCGCTCGAGGCCATGCGCGAAGGGGTGGCTATCAACCGCGGCTCCGCACGTCCGTTGAAATTGGAAGCGTCGGGCAGCATCACGAAGGAGACGATTCGCGACATCGCGCTGACGGGCGTCGACTACATCTCGGTGGGCGGCATCACCAAGCATGTGCGTGCGGTGGATCTGTCCATGCGCTTCGAATGGCAGGCCTAAAGTCGAGCCCCAGATTCACCGGTTTCGTGCAGACGTTCGTGCAGACGTTCGTGCAGGGCGTTCGTGCAGACGTTTCCGCGGGAACGTCCGTTGTCCGCTGGGCGGAGCTGCGTTCCACGATTGTCGCCGATCAGGCGATGTTTGCGGCCTTGAGCACGCGCTGCGGTTGGGAAACACCATAGCCCTGCGCGTAGTCGACGCCAAGACTGCGCAGCATGTTGATGATTTCCAGATTCTCGGCAAACTCGGCGATGGTTTGCTTACCGGTCAAATGGCCGATTTCGTTGATGGAGCGCACCATTTCCCGGTCGATGGGATCGTGCAGGATTTCCTTGACGAAGCTGCCGTCGATCTTCAAGTAATCGACCGGGAAATGCTTCAGGTAACCGAACGATGACAGGCCGGTACCGAAGTCGTCGAGCGCAAACTTGCAGCCCAATTCCTTCAAGGCCTGAATGAAGCGGTTCGCCTGGGAGAAGCTCGCGATGGCGGCCGTCTCGGTGATTTCGAAGCAGATTTTGGTGGCGTCCAAACCGCTGCGATGAAATTGATCGATGACATAGGGCAGAAACTTGTCGTCGCCCAGGCTTTGGCCCGACAAGTTGATCGAACACATGGCGAGCTTTTCGCGCTCGTCGGCCTCGGACACCAGCCACCGGAAGGCATTCTCGATGACCCAACGGTCGATCTGCGGCGTAATGCCGTAACGCTCGGCGGCGGTGATGAAATTGTCCGGCGCCACGATCTTGCCCTGCTCGTCGCGCATGCGCAGCAATAGCTCGTAATGCGCCCCTTCCTCGACTTTCTGCAGCGGCAGGATGGTTTGACGGAAGAGTTCGAAGCGGCCTTCCTCGAGCGCGTTGTTGATGCGCGCGGCCCACTGCATTTCGCGTCGGCGGCGCATGAGATCGATGTCATTTTCTTCGAAGCTGTGGACCCGATTGCGACCGGCTTCTTTGGCCGCCTGACACGCGCTGTCGGCGGCGCTCAATACGGATGCCACATCGGCATTCTCGGCGGAAAGCGGCACGACGCCGATACTGGCGCCCAGCCGGAACGTGCGCTCTTCCCAGGTAAACTTGAAGTTGCGGACCGCCTCGCGCAGCGATTCGGCCGTGCGCATGGCTTCGTCCAGCGAACAGCTCTCGAGCAATATGCCGAACTCGTCCCCGCCCAAACGCGCCAAGGTATCGCGCCAGCGGACTTTGGATTTGAGCAGTGCACCGACCTGACCCAGCAAGGCATCTCCTGCGCTGTGACCGCAGGTATCGTTGACGATCTTGAACTGGTCCAGATCCAGACAGCATAGGGCGTACGAGGTTTCGTGTGCCTTGGCGCTTTTCAGGGCGCGCTCCATGCGGTTCTCGAACTCGCGGCGATTCACCAGCCCCGTGAGCACGTCATGACTTGCGTGGTAGCTCAAACGCCGGTTGAGCTCCCGCGCTTCACTCACGTCATGGAACACCAGCACGCCGCCCGAGACTGCGCCGCTGCCGTCACGAATCGGCGACGCCGTGCTTTCGACGTAGATTTCATTGCCGTCACGGCGAATGAGCAACATCGGCCGAACCGACTTGATCGACCGCGTGCGGCGGATCGCGACGGCCAAAGGATTTTCGAGCGGCTCGCAGGTTTCCTCATGGAAGGCACGGAAGATCTCTTCGATGGCCCGCCCCTGGCTGTCCTCGAGCCGCCATCCCGTGAGCGCCTCGGCCACCGGATTGAGATAGTCGATCACGCCCTTGGCATCGGTGGTGATGACCCCGTCACCGATGCTCTGAAGTGTGATTTGCGCGCTCTCCTTCTCGCGGAACAGCGCTTCTTCGTACAACTTGCGTTCGGTGATATCCAATTCGACGCCGACCAGGCGCAGCAAACGTCCTTTCTCGTCCACCCGAGCCTTGGCACGGCTGATGACCCAACGCCACTCGCCGGTGGCGTGACGCATCCGATGCAGGCTTTCGAATATCGGCGTTTTTCCCGCAACATGATCGCGAATGGCGGCCTGTACCCGCGACATGTCATCGGAGTGCACCAGCGTTCGCCAGTCCGGCGTCTGGCCCACATCGTTTTCGTCGTAGCCCAGCATGGCCTTCCAGCGCGGCGACAAGTACACCCGATTGTTGAGCGTATCGAAGTCCCAGAGTCCGTCGTTCGCGCTGTACAGGGCGAGTTCATTGCGCTCTTCCAGATCGCGCAGGTGGCGTTGAATTTCGATGCGTTCGAGTCCGGTGGCTAGACTGCAGCCGACGAGCTTCATCAGAAGATGCAGCTGTACTTCCCAGTTCTCGCGCGGCTGTGCACCGGCGATCCCCAGAAGACCTGCCGCACGGCCTTCGATGCAATAGCCGATGACCAGCACCGAGCCGATGCCCAATTCGCACCACCGCGCCGCATCCACGAGCTGATCGGTTCTGGGTTTGGCCGTATCCCGGAATTCCGACACCCGGAGCGGAGCGAGCCGCGACCGCAGCCAGGGCAGCGCATCCATGCTCTGACCGCGCAGCTGCTCAGGATTGCCGGTGGCCAGCATGCCGCGCGCCACTTGCACTTCGGCAAAGGTCTGGATCTCGGCATCCAAACTGATATGAAACGCGGTATCCGCGCGCGTCGCCTCACGCAGCAGTTCGAGGTTCGCAAAAATGCAGTCGGCGGCGGTGGCCGCCGTCATGCTCTGAAAGTCCACGGCTATCTTGGTGCAGATGACGTCGAGACCCACTGCAGGACGAATACCGCGCCGGGGCCAAGCCTGCGGCGACAGAATGTCCGAAGCGGAAAAGTCCGTATGTCGGGGATCGATGGGTGCTATCGCCATGCGCCTTCAAGGGTCCCGAAAAAAAGGATTGCGGTTGTGGATCAACAGTTTGCCATCGATTTGAGCGTAAAACCGAATGTGTCACACACTTCTTGGGATTCGGCAACTAGCACATACAGTCGGATTCTCGCATAACTTGTAAGGATTACAAGCTAACCAATTGTATTATTGGGCATAAAACCCAAAAGTCACTGCAGGGATTTTTTTGCGTCGGCGTAGAGCGATTTGAGCCGCGTTTCCATCTCAGCCTGAAGCCGCTCGAGTCCGGCGGCATCCAGGCCCTTGGGGACGTACACCGGCTGGCCGACCACGATGGCAATCCGCGCCAAGGGTTTCGGGATTACGAACTTGTCCCACTTGATCTTCCAAGCGCGTGACGCTGCATAGGCCATGGGAACGATGGGCCGCTGGGACAGCTGAGCGAGCAGGACGGCGCCGGGCTTGAACTTCCAGGGAGGTCCTCGCGGCCCATCGGGAGTGATAGCCGGCGACACATTGTCGTGCGACAGCGCCTGGTAGTAGTCGCGCAGCGCTCGCGCTCCGGTGTGCGTCGAAGAGCCGCGAATCACCTCGCCCCCCACGCTGCGCACGATCATGGCGCCGAGTTCGCCGTCCACCGAGGGACTGATCAAGAAACCGAGTTTCACGCCGGCAGCACGTTGTGCCAGCAAGTGTTTGACGCAGAACAGCTGATGCTGATGCCAGTAAACCGGTATGAACGACGGAGCCCGCTCGAGCGACTGCGTGATGTGCTCACTGCCGCTAACGCTCACCACCCGCGACCAGCGCCAAACGAGGTGTACCAGCGAGAGTCCAATGGGCACCAGCAAGCCGTACAAGAACCGGCGACCGCTGGTCAGGCGCCGCCCAGAACGCGTCTGTTGCTGGTAAATCGTGTTGCGGAGGGGCCCCTCGGGTTTCTTTTGCACGACCGGCATTGTCGGGAAGAGTGTCGGGCCACGCAAGGCCGGACCGCGTAAGGCCGGGCCGCGCAAGCGTCGCCCCCCGCCCGCTCTGCGGCAGCGTATCCCTCTACGTTACAATAACCTATGCAAACCATGGCCCTACCCCCAGGCCCCGCCGAAGGCTTCGATCTCGGCGGGAGTGAAGAATCATTGGCGTTGATGCGTCAGTGCTTCGCGCGTTTTGGCGATGTGTATCGGATCTTCGCGCCCAGCCGCGGCGTCTATAACTACGTCATCAACCACCCCAGCGACATCAAGCGGGTGTTGCTGTCGAATCATCGCAACTACACCAAGGGCGAGGGCATGGATCGGGTCAAGATCCTGCTGGGCAACGGCATCATGACCAGCGAAGGGGATTTTTGGCGGCGCCAGCGGCGCATGATGCAGCCGAGTTTTCATCGCCGCGTCATCGATCAGTTCAGCCGGCTGATCCATACCGTCAACGAGAAGTTCGCCGAGCGCTGGGCGGCAAAAGCCGCGGCCGGTGAAGCCATCAATCTCACCGACGATGTCAGCGAACTGACCCTGGAAATCGTCTTGCACTCGATATTCGGCGCCGATCTCGAGCGGCTGGAGCGGCAGCTCGGCGCCAACCCATTCGAAGTGGTTGCCAAGGAACAGAATCGCGATTTGAAGTTCGCCTTTCGTTTTCGCTCCTTGGGCAAGTTGGTGGCGGAGCTGATCGAACGCCGGCGCCGCGAGCCGGAGGAACATTTTGATTTCCTGAGCATGCTTATGGCCGCGCGTGACCGCGAAAGCGACGCGCCGATGAGCAATAAGGAACTGATCGATGAGGTGATGACGCTGATCGTCGCCGGTCATGAGACCACCGCGGCAGCCTTGACCTGGGCCTGGTATCTCATCAGCCAGCACCGCGACACTGCGGCGCAGCTCGAAGCGGAAGCGGACGGCGTCACGGCCCGGCAATTGGGGCTGGACGCCGCGGAGTCGCTTGCCTTCACCCACCAGGTGCTGCAAGAGGCGCTGCGGCTTTACCCTCCCGGTTGGCTTCTCACACGGCGCACCATCGAGGCCGACGAACTGGGAGGCTTCGCCATCGGGCCGCGTACCGATGTGTTCATCAGCCCCTACCTGCTGCATCGGCATCCGGAGTTCTGGAGCGAACCCGAGGAATTCCGGCCGGAACGCTTTGCCGGTGCCGATGCCGAAGAGCGGCACAAGTTCGCTTACATTCCCTTCGCCGTCGGGCCGCGCCATTGCATAGGTGAAAACATTGCCATGTTCGAGATGCTGGTGCACGTACATGCCATGTCGAGGCGCTTTCGCTTGACCCGCGCCGGCGCCGAACCCATCGAGCTCGAGGCCCAGATCAATCTGCGCCCGCGCTCCCCCCTCCTGATGACAGTAGAGATCCGTTGACATGACTTTGATCGAGATGCTGGAAAACAATCGCCACGTCGACCGTGCGGTCACTTACATCGACGGCGAAAACTCCGAACGCCGCGTGAGTTACGGTGAAGTTCACACGCGGGCGCTGGGCATCCTGTACCACCTGCAGGCGATGGGTGCGCAGCGCGGCGACAAAATGATCATCTTCTTGAACAACAACGAGCAATTTCTCGATGGGTTCTGGGCAGCGGTATGCGGCGGCATCGTACCGGTCCCGCTCGCGGTCGGAATCAGCGACGAGCATCGTCACAAACTATTGCGGGTGGCCCGAAAGGTCGGCAAACCGCTGCTCTACACCGACGCCAAGAATTTGGAGCGGTTGGCGGCGCTGGCGCAGGAAGTGGGCGAGACGGCCCTGTTCGAGGAACTCAAAGCGCGCTGTTTCCTGGTCGAATCCGTCACCGATATTTCGCGTGCGGGTAAGCTTTACCGCCCTTCCCCCGATGACTTGGCGTTCATACAGTTCTCCTCGGGATCGACCAGCGAGCCGAAGGGCGTGATGCTGACCCATGGCAATCTTGCGGCGAATACCATCGGTGCCACGGCCGTGGGCAAATACAACCCCCAAGACGTCAGTTTGAGCTGGATGCCGCTGACTCACGACATGGGATTGATCGGCTTTTACTTCATGCAATTCGCGAACCAGGTGCACATCAATTTGATGCCCACGGACCTGTTCGTGCGGCGGCCGGTATTGTGGCTGCAGCTTGCATCCAAGAAGCGCGCGACCATTACCTGCTCCCCGAATTTCGGCTATCGACACTTGCTCAAGGTGTTGGGAGATCGCCGGCTGGAGAACATCGACTTATCGAGCATCCGCTCCCTCTACAACGGTGCCGAGCCCATCTCCGTCGACCTCTGCAATGAATTCATGCGCGCGCTGGCCTACACGGGACTCAAGCATAGCGCGATGTTTCCCGTCTATGGATTGGCCGAGGCGTCCCTGGCGGTCGCATTTCCGCCGCCCGGCGCGGACTACCGATGGATCCGGGTCAACCGCCATCGCTTGAGCGTGGGATCCGACATCGAACTCAACCCAGTCGCAACCAAAGATGTACTGGAGCTGATGTGCGTAGGGAAAGTCGTTCCCAATACGAAACTGCGCATCGCCGATGCCGCCCGCAGCGCCCTGCCGGACGGACGGATGGGACACATTTTGATCGGCGGCCCGAGCGTCACGCGAGGCTATTTCGGCGACCCCGAGGAGACCGCGCGCGCTATCGATGCCGAAGGCTGGGTCGACACCGGCGATCTCGGGGTCATACACGAAGGCGATCTGTACATTACCGGGCGCAGCAAGGAAATCATATTCATCAATGGCCTGAACTACTATCCCTATGATCTCGAGAACATCGCGCAAGGCGCTCCCGGACTCGATCTGAACAAGGTTGTAGTGGCCGGCGTGGCGAAGCCCGGCACGCAGGGCGAAGAGCTGGTGGTGTTCGTGCTGCACCGTGGCGGCATGCAAGAATTTCTACCCACCGCCGCAGCCGTCAGCCGTCTCATCAACGAGCACGCCGGCTTGGAGGTAGCACAAGTCATTCCGGTCAAGCGCATCCCGAAGACCACCAGCGGAAAAGTGCAGCGGCATCTCTTGGAGCAAGCGCACATCGACGGCGAATTCGACGCAGAGTTGACCGAACTTCACGCACTGCGCGCGGCTAACGCCGGCACGGCGCAGGTCAGCGGATCGGAGCTGGAAACGCGACTACAATCGATCTGCCAGAACGCGTTGCCCGGGAAGCGGATCGATGTGAATGACAATTTGTTCGAGATCGGCGCGAGCTCTCTCAAGCTCATCGAAATCCACGAAAATATCGACCGCGAATTCCCGGGGCTCATAGATCTCACCGAGCTCTTCGACCATCCGACCATCGCGGAGCTCGCGAAGCATCTCGAAGGAAAACTCGAAAGATCGCCGGTTTGATCGCTAAAGCGAGGCACCCGCGCCGAAGGTGTCGCAATCGTCGATCGTTCCGGAATCGAAGCCGCGTCGGAACCAGCGCACGCGCTGGGCTGACGTGCCGTGGGTGAAACTGTCCGGCACCACCGTACCCTGCTCGCGCCGTTGCAGCGTGTCGTCGCCCACCGAGGAGGCCGCTTGCAGCCCCTGTTCCAAATCACCGGGCTCCAAAATTTTTCGCGCCTGATTGGCCTGCTCGGCCCATACGCCGGCGAAGCAATCCGCTTGGAGCTCGACCCGTATGGAGACCCGGTTGGCTCCCACTCGGCCCGCCTGCCGTTCCGACTGGGTTGCCTGGTCCGTGATGCCCAACAAATTCTGTACGTGATGCCCGACTTCGTGGGCAATGACGTAGGCACGCGCAAAGTCGCCCGGGGCGCCGAATTGCGTGGCCAGCTGTCGATAAAAGGCCAAATCGATGTAGACCTTTCGGTCGCCGGGACAGTAGAAGGGCCCGGACGCCGAACTCGCGAAACCGCAGGCGGAGTCCACCGACTGACTGAACAGAACGAGTTTGGGCGGTAGGTACGTTTTACCCATGTTCTTGAAATAAGCGCCCCAGACGTCTTCGGTTTCGCCCAATACCGCCCGAACGAAGTCCACCTGCGGGTCGTTGGACGCTCCAGTCACCGGCGTAGCCGCCGGTGCGGTGACGGCTTGACCGTCCCCGTTCAGCAGGGATAGCAGCGTCGCAGGGCTCACACCCATGAAATAGCCGACCGCCAGGATCACCAGGGTACCGACCAGGCCGATGTGTACACCGCGAATACCGCCCCCGGAAGCGCGGTCATCCTCCACGTTGTCGCTGCGGCGGCTGTCATCGAGCTTCATCCAAAAACTCCTCGTGAGGGTGGGCGGAATACTCCGCCTTCAATCGACGCCATACAAGGGCTTCTGCAAGCGCCAGCGGCGATACGACCACAACCAATCGGCGGGACTCTCGAGTACGTCGATTTCACAGGCACGCGCGTACCGTTCGGTGATGGCATTCGGCTGAACCGTCTCGCGACCGTCCCACAGCTGCTTGATCTCCACGTCGTAGTAGCCGCGGCTGACCCGTCGCATGACCAGATACATCATGGGCAGACGCGTCGCACGAGCGATCTGCTCGGCGCCCACGTAAAACGCCGTTTCTTGTCCCAGGAACTGGGTCCAGAAGCGCTTGTCGGTGGAGACCGGCGCTTGATCGGCGTTCATGGCAACGACGCGGATGACGGCGCGGCGACGCAAAAAGTCGGCCAGCAATTCCTTGGCCGGAATCAGCCGCGCGCCGAATCGCGAACGAATGCCGAGCATCAGCCGTTCGGCCCATTGGTCGTGAAGCGGCTTGTACGCGGCGTCGATGGGATACCCCAACTGCGCAGCGACTCCCTGCAGCAGCCACTCCCAGTTGCACAAGTGCGAGGTAACGAACATCACCGATTGGCCGGCCGCCAAATAGTCATGGGCCAGCGACAAATTGAGTATCCGCACGTGCTTGCTCATGTCGGGCGCGCTCATCGAGGCCGACTTCAGGACCTCCACCATGACGTCGCAGAAATTCCTGAGAAAGCGTTTATGGATGACTGTGCGCTCCGCCGCGCTCTTGTCGGGAAAGACTTTTGCGAGCTGGTCGCTGATAACCTGATGTCGATGCCGGACGATGTAATACGCCAGAAAATACAAAAAGCCGGAAAACGCGTACAGCACCCGCATGGGAAGACGCGAGAGGAATTTGATCATGGGTTGGATTATTCAGCGTTTCCGGCAGTATTCAAGTTCGCGCCAGGTTCAATGAAATAGTCACGCGCAGGCCGCCGGTCTTGCGGTTTCCGATGGTGATTTCTCCGCCATGGTCGAGAACGATGGCACGTACCGTCGCGAGTCCCAAACCGATCCCGCCGGTATCGCGATTGCGCGAAGCCTCGATTCGAAAGAACGGCTCAAATACTTGTTGTTGAAGTTGGTCGGGGATGCCCGGGCCGTCATCGTCGATTTCCAGCACACAATGGCTGGACACTGCGCGCAGCCGCAGACGCGCACGCTCGCCGTACTTGAGTGCGTTCTGCACGAGATTCGCGACCATGCGACGCAATGCCAGTGGGGTTCCTTCGATGGTGATCGGTGTGCCTTCCTCGAAGGCGACATCATGACCCAGATCATTGTGATCGTTGACGACGCGTTCCACCAGCAGACGAAAGTCCAGCCGCTCGTGTTGGCCAGCCAAGGATCGATCCCTGATAAAGTCGAGCGCCGCCGCTATCATCGCCTTCATCTCTTGGATGTCGGCATCGACTTTATCGCTCAAAGGACTCGGCAGGTCATCGAGCCGAAATGCCAGGCGAGTCAGTGGCGTTCTTAAATCATGCGCGATGGCACCGACCATGTGCGTGCGCTCATGGATCAAGCGGTTGATGCGCGCCTGCATGGCGTTGAAAGAGTCGACGGCGTCGAGCATCTCGGCAGGCCCTTCCCGCACCAGCAGCGGCGCATTCGGATCGTGGCCCAGTCGCTTGGCCGCTTCGGAGAAGCGCCGAATTGGGGCCGACAAAGCGCGCGCAAAGGGCCAGGAAAGCGGTATGAGCACGGCCAATCCAAGCGCGAAGAAGGTCATCACTTGCCGGTGAAAGGCATTCGGAAAGCCTTCCACGACTCGTTCCGCGATATACCAGCTATTGTCCGGCAGCTCACGCGCGGCTATGAAGCTCCGCGGCAGCATCACCTCGCCCCGGGTGTTTCCCTGATGCGATGCGGCCGGCTCCGGGGGAGCATAGACCAACACGGTGGCGAGTTTGATCCCCAGCAATTGCGCTAGCTGAATACGCAAAGCGCCGTCGGCCACCATCGACGAGTTGGTCGGCAACATCGGCTGACCGGCGGACTTTGTCACCACGAATTCGGAACCCGAAGGCGGCGCTGGCCGCTCGCCCGGAGGACGGCCATCGAAGACGCCGCCCGGCGGAGGACCGCGGGGCGCATCGAACTCATCGGGCCGTGCAGAGTCATGCGCCGGGCGCGGTCGGTGAAAATTTCCGTCCTCCGGTATACTCAGTGCGCGCGCGACGTCGGTCAGTAAAACCGGGGTATCGCTTTTCGGGGGCTGATTGAGCAGCAACGCGATCCCGATGGTGCCAGTGACTGACAGCGTGGCCAGCATCAGCAGCAAGGTCCGGCCAAAAATCGACATGGTGCGCCAGCGCCACGTCAATCTCACAGGCGCACCACCTTGGGCAGCAGCATGTAGCCCTCGTTACGCACCGTGCGGATCAGCTCGACATTGGCGCGCTCATTGAGCTTGCGCCGTAGCCGGCTGATCTGGCTGTCGACGGCTCGGTCATAAACCTCACGGTCGCTGCCATGTGCATAGTCGAGCAGCTGGTCACGGCTGAGCACACGCTGCGGATGCTCGACAAGGCTTCGCAAAAGCGAGAATTCAGCGTCGGACAAGTCGATGAAAATACCGGTCGGGTCGCGCAGGTCGCGGCGATGAACATCGAGGCGCCATCCCGCGAATTCGAATATCCCGCCCTGCGATGAAGCGTCGGGTTCGTCCGCCCGGCTGCGGCGCAATACCGCCCGCACTCGCGCCAGCAGCTCGCGGGGATTACACGGTTTCGCGAGATAGTCGTCGGCGCCGATTTCGAGACCGATGATGCGATCCGTGTCGCTGCCGAGCGCACTCAACATGATCACGGGCGGCCCGCGTTCCGTCGCAAGACGTCGTGCGGCGCTCAATCCATCTTCCCCAGGCATCATCGCATCGAGAATGATGAGGTCCGGACGCTCCGCCTCCACCGATATGCGCATCTCCGCGACGTTCTCAGCTGATGCCACCCGATAGCCATGGCTGGACAGAAAGTGGGTGATGAGCTTGCGCAGGTCAGCATCATCGTCCACAACCAAGATCAGGGATTGAAGGTCCATAGCCAGCTCATATTTATTCATGGACAAAAAATATCAGGCGAATTATGCGCCAAATGTCACGCCGGGCAACACACCGACACAATGGGGCTTGGCATAGACCGCTCATTCCGCAAGGGCCGCCCCTTCCCTGCCACGAAAGTCCCCTCCGCCCGACACTTGCTCGCGGACCTTCGATCGGATAAAGGCCATCATTTGGCGAGCCTCCCGAAGTAGGAGTTGCCACGGCGGTCGTGGTTCTTGTCAGCCTGTGTCCGCGGCTGCATCGAATCGACAAACGAATGACAAACCCGCCCTGCATGCTGCGGCCTCGGCAATAGGAGTCGCTATTCATGATGCCTCACAGCTTCGGCAACTATCGCGGTACCGCGGGCGTTCATAAGCCGCTCACCCGGCTGCTGCATTGGTCCGTTTTCATGTCGCTGCTGATTGCCGCCGGCTCCATCATTGCGCGGGTATATGTCGACGGATCGACCGAACGCCAACTCCTGCTCAAAATTCATCAAAGCGCGGGTTTGGCGGTGCTTGGTTTGACGTTGATGCGCTTGGTATGGCGCCCATTCGCGCAAGTCGGCATTTTGCATTCGCGATTGCCGCCGGCCCTGCGTATCAGCGGCGCGGTCGGGCATGCGGCTCTCTACCTTGCGGTACTCGCTTTGACACTCCTCGGTTGGCTGACCAACGACGCCTTTGGCCACCGCCTGCACTTTCTGGGCGTCATCGAAATGCCGGCGCTTATCGGCCGCAATCGCGATCTCGGTGACGACCTGCAATCGTGGCACGGCAATCTTGCCTGGTTACTGTTGATCCTGGTGCTCGGACACATTGCTGCCGCGCTGTGGCATCACTTTTATCGGCGCGACGACGTCCTGCGCTCCATGGCGCCATTTATCCCGCGGGATCATTCTCATGCATTTTTATGGGTTTTTCTCGTCATCCTGTACTCGTTCGCATCGCCTGCCCGAGCAGTACCCAGCTTCAGCGCGCAAACCGGTCAAGCCTGTGCCGCTTGCCATATCGGCGCGTATGGGCCGCAGCTGACCCCCTATGGGTCGAGGTTCAAGATCGAGGGTTACACCGAAACCGGCGGCGATAATGGCAACAAAAGCATTCCGCTCGACCTCATGTTCGTGGAGTCATTCACGCGAACGAATGAAGCCCAGAATAGCGCGCCAGCTGCGCATTTCGCGACGAACGATAACTTCGCCATGGACGAACTGTCGCTTCAGTTATCGGGTGGCCTCACCGAACACATTGGCACCTATTGGGAATGGTCGTACAACCAGATCGAGCGCAAGATCTCAACCGAGAACATGGATCTGCGGTACACCACGGCGTACCCACTGGGCGGCAGGGATGCGATATTCGGGATCAGTGTCAACAACAATCCGACGGTATCGGATCCCTTCAATACACTGCCAGCGATCAAATTTCCGTACATGATGTCGAATCTCACGCCCATGCCGGGTGGGTCCCCGCTGCTCGCGGGCACGTTGGCCAAACAAGTCGTCGGGGCCGGCGCCTATACGTTTTTGGACAAATCCTGGTACCTGGAAATCGGCGGCTACAAAACACTGTCGAGCGCTCTACTGCAAAAAATCCACGTCGACAACTCCGCCGGCGCCATTGATGGCACGGCGCCGTACTGGCGGCTTGCGTATACCCAAGACTACCGGAAACAGGCCTTTTCCGTGGGATTCGTCGGCATGAATGCGCACCTTCTTCCCGACCGCTTACCGGGAGCCACCGACGATTATCGCGACATCGGTGTCGACGGGTCCTATCAATTCCTGGGCGATCGAACCAATATTTTCACCGTCAATGCGGATTACATCCATGAGCATCAAAATTTGTATGCGTCGTGGCTTGCGAGCACTGCCGGGCAGGCCAGCCATACATTGAACAGCTTTCAGCTCGACGCCTCGTATTTCTTTCACCAGAGCTACGGGCTCACTGCCGGTTGGTTCGACAACCGCAGCACGCAAGACAGCTTGCTGTATGTACCATATCCGGACACCGGCAGCCGCACGGGCAAGCCTGACAGCGCCGGAACCACGTTGGAGTTCGACTGGACGCCGTTTGGCCGCGATCTATCCTGGCGTTCGCCGTGGGCCAATGTGCGCGTCGGTTTACAGTATGTGGCGTATGCCAAATTCAACGGCAGTAGCCATAATTACGATGGCTTCGGGCGCAATGCGGCCGACAACGACACATTGTACATTTCATTGTCGACCATATTTTAGGACGCCGCCCATGTACGCATCTTGCCGCATGTCGGCGTGTTTGGTTATTTTGGGGTCGTTGAGTTGCGCGCAGCCCGTGCGGGTTCTTGCCGGGCAAACCGGCGCCGAGCTGTACGATCAGGAGTGTGCCGACTGTCATAGTCTCGCCAAGCCGCCGAAGAACAAGAAAGGTCCGACGCTGGTCGGCATCATGGGTAAATCCGCCGCGTCGGTACCCAACTTCGCTTATTCCGGTGCGCTCATTTCGGCGGCCATCGTATGGAATGCAGCGAACATGGATGCCTACATCAAAGATCCAAAAGTGCTGGTGCCCGGCGGCGGCAAGATGAAGTATGACGGCCTCAAGAACTCGAGCGAGCGAGCGGCAATCGTCGAATTCTTGAGCCAACAACGATGAACGAGATCAACCGGCTCGAGGGCATCGTAGACACCCACGATGCCCTCGAACATGATCTTTCGATCATCGAGCAACGGTTCCGCGAGCGGCGGCGAGTACTGCACCCCCCCCGTTAAGCCAAAATCCACTATATTCTTGTCATCTTGACATTTCGTCATTTTGACGATACGTTATATGAATGTGCTCATGGTTGCGTATCTTGATGGCGTCATGTTGCCTTACCATCGCTCATGCAGCGCAGGCACTCTTGCCCGCCGAAAGCGGCGGAGCGCAAACCGCGACCAATTCGTCCGTGCCATGTCCAACCTCCACACCGCTCCACGGACTTCTTCCGGTGCTGATCTGGTTTGGAATACTTCCAAGACCGGTTATGGCATCGACCATAGCCGCGAGCGATACGAGCACGAGCATCGTCATACATCCTGATCCGAACGATCAAATCACCTGTGGCAGAACGGCAATCAGGACGATCGCCGATGTCACTTTCAGCACGCGCACGCTGCCGAATGGCAAGTCCATGGATTTGTTGATGGACATACAGGTGCCGGATCCTCCGAGGAAAAGGCCACTAGTCGTGTACATCACGGGTGGAGGTTTCATCCAGGCGCCGAAAGAGGCCGCGCTCGATCTTCGCACCTACGTTGCCGAGGCCGGCTTTGTCGTCGCCAGCATCCAGTACCGTACGACGCGCAGTGGAGGGAACTATCGCGACGGCATTGCGGACGTGAAATCCGCGATCCGATATCTGCGAGCGAACGCGGAAAAATATGGCATTGATTCCGGCAAAATCGCGGTGTGGGGCGAATCCGCAGGCGGTTATCTTGCCGCCATGGTCGGTGTCAGCAATGGCATCAAAACGTTTGAAGTCGGCAATAACCTTGGTCAGAGCAGCGACGTTCAGGCTGTCGTCGATAAATTCGGTCCATCCGACCTTTCAAAACTTGCTGCTGATTTCGATTCCCACGCGAAAGAGGCAGATAATAAAGACGACAATCCGATCGCCCAATACATCGGAATGACGAGCGGAACCCATGTGCTGGACACTCGGATCGCTACAACCGTCGCAAACCCGCTCACCTATATCAATGCCTCCGCTCCGCCATTTCTGATCTTTCATGGTAGTCAGGACAAACTGATTTCACCGAGCCAAACACTCGTATTGCACAACGCACTGATCGGCGCCGGCGGACATAGCACGCGCTACGTACTCGACGGAGCTGGGCATGGCGACTTGTCATTCCTCGGCGACTCCAAGTCCGGCCTGCCTTGGTCCACGAATCAAACCATGGGCATCATCGTTGACTTTCTCAATCGATCCATAGGCAGCGCGCAACACTAGATTTGGCGATCTCGCTCGGCCAATCGAACAAAGTCCAAAAACGCCCAGCACGCGTCCTTCCGCCAATTGAACGGCGCATATCCCACAAAGGCTCTGGGGACATTTCTCATGGTGTCCTAACCCACCGCTCGTTGGCTGGATCAACAGTGCGTTCTCTTAATTGATCTTTACAGTTGGCGGGCTGGATAGCCGTCATCGTCGGTAATCGCGAGATATCGAAGGGCTTCGCGTGGAAGAGTCCAAGCATCTGTCCGGTATATCCATTAACAACGTTTGCTGCGGGCATAAACTGAAATTGAAATTGCGGGAGTAGGAAATTGCTGGCAACAGCGCCGCTGGGCTGCGCTCAGGTTGCCAAGGGTGGTGAGCGCACGATGCGTTGACCGCCTAGCTAGATAAACACTTTCAGTTCAAAAGGATTAAGAGGATGAGACAAGCATGACCACGCGACTAGCCATACCCATTACTCTGGCCACAGTTCTCTTCGGCTCGATGACCTTGGTACCGCACATAGCTCAAAGCGAAGACCAGCAGAGCCCGCAAACTGCGCTTCCAACGTGCACGGGACTGTTGTCGCTTCCTCCATTGGCTGGGAACCCGGCCGTATACAGCGCCACCGCGGCCCCACAGACTACCCCCGCACCGAATTCACGTATGTACTGCTTGGTGAACGTCACGTGGCGCGATCCCAAGGAGGTGGGAACGCCCAAGGGGTATGCGGACACCGGTCCTCCGACGGTGGATGCGTTTCAGACCATCCGGCTCGCAATCGCATTACCGCTCAATACCAATACAGGAGACGCAGCCTGGGGTGGCCGAGTAATCATGACCGCAGGCGGTGGCTCCCAGGGAAGTGTCCCCGATCTGAGCGATATGGTGAATATAACTCCCGCCGAAGTCGGCGGAGGCAGCGATTCAGGGCACGGCGACGCGAACAGCGGATCGGGCGACAGTTGGGGTGTCATCCAAGGCCAGAGGCTCAACTACGGCAAGATCAAGGATTGGGCGGGCGGCAGATCCAATGGCATCACGGTGAAACTGGCCAAGGAACTCGCCCGCGTGTATTACGGCCAGCGTCCCAATCACACCTATTGGAACGCCTGCTCGGGGGGCGGCCATATGGGGTGGGCCCAGGTCGAGTTCTATCCCGAAGAGTATGACGGTGCGCTGATCGGGGCTCCTGCCCATAACTGGCAGGAATTCCGCTTGGGCGATTCGTGGGATGCGATGGCGCGCAAAAAGCTCGCGCAGAAAACCGCGGCAATCACGCAAGCGCAACAGGACGCGCTGAACGCGGCCGCCAACGCGTCATGCGCCGCGGCCGACGGCGTCACCGTGAGCGGCGCGCCGATCATGAACGATCCGCGCGGCTGCAAGTGGAGCGCCACCAACTACATCTGTGGCGCCAAGGGTGCTCCCGCCGCGCCGCTCTGCCTCGATGCCATACAGGCGGCGGGCGTAGACCAGGCCTGGGACGGCCCACGCAACAGCTACGGCAAGCGAATCTGGGGTCCCTACGATCGCGGCATCGCTCACGGCGTCAGCATCACGACGGCAAGCAGCACCACCCAGGTCATGGAGTACAACCACTACGACAACACCTACGACAGCAGCAATCTGTACCTCGACCAGGAGTCGATCAACTTGGCGGCCGCGTCGGGCGCTGACGTGAGCCAGGCTGTCACCTACGAAAACGAAGCCGTGCGAGGCTCGGTCCGAACAGCCGACTACATCGACGACAATGAGCCGGCCATGCTGGAGGCCGCGCACGAGCGCGGCATGAAGGTCATGGTCTACCACGGAATGCAGGATCCCCTCATCCAGTTCCGCAACGACATCGATTTCTATATTCGTGTCGCCTCACATTTCGGGGGACAGACCTCAGGCCGTGACGGTGAGGGCGAGGATGGGACCCCGGACTTTCTGCGGGATGGGGCACGGACCCCAGACTTTGACAGGCTCCACCCCTGGTACCGGCTGTTCATGGTTCCGAATGCGGCGCACTGCCCGTCCGTGCCGAATGCATTGCCGGCGTTGATCGACTGGGTCGAGAACGGTGTCGCACCCGATTCCCTGGTGCAGCCGGCAGTCACTCAATCGGCGGCACCAGCCGGTTCCCCGCTGCCGCCCGGTGTCGTGCTGCCACCCGGCGGCCCCGTGCCGCCGGGTGGCGGTGGAGGATTTGGCGGTCCGTCGATCACCATTCCTCTACTCTGCCCGTTCCCGCAGAAAGCAAACTATGTCAGCGGGCCAACAGACAGCGCTGGCAGCTACGTTTGCGGCGGGAACCTGCAAACCAAGGCGGTCATCTGCGACGGCCTACGCACCGTGTACAAGCACGAGAATGCGGACAAGCTTCAGTCATATGGTCTCTACAATCCGGCCATGTGCGGCGACCACTCTCCGTTGCCTAGCGGCGGACCGCCCGGCCAGTGAGGCGAGCCGTTCAGGGCGAACGGCTTAGGATTGAAATTGCGGTCGGCGCGTCCAGTGGGCGCGCCGACATCAGTCTGAAACGAAATCCGATCGCCTCTCTGTCGCCGCGCTTGTAGATACCGACACGCTGCATTGCCGCAACGAACTCTCTCACCGACCATCCATATTCAACACTACGGATCAACAGTTCGAGCGGAGCGCGAATTTTCTTAATTGATCTTTACATTTCGGCATTGCGGGCAGCGTCCACCGCCAGTACGGTCGATGCATCGGCGAGATTCATGCGGAAGAGTCCAAGGTTCTGTCAGGTATATCCATTAACAACCTTGGCTGCGGGCATAAACTGAATTCGAGGTTTGGGGAACACAAGAACATGCACGCCCCAAGCAATCTGTGCGCCGACGACATCGGCAGCGTTCGCAGTCTGGCAATGCGGCAATGAGCGGGCGCGCTTCACCCACTGATGGATTCCCAAGTCGTCGCGACACCGGTCAGAGCGATCCCGATGACACGAACTACCGCTGCCGATGGAAGTCCAATTGAGCCGACACGGACTTCGGCCGATAATAATGGGGAACGAGTCTCTCTCGAAGGTGCCGGCTCTAGCCTGCAATGCAGTAGTCTGTCGCCAGATTCCGCGGCGCCTGGTTTGCGAAATGGATGCGCCATCATGTTGTCAGTCGTCGATTATGTAGTCCTCTGGCATGCCGAAGAAACATAGTGAAGCGGATGAGATGAGCTGGAACGGATCCATTCCGGCATTTTCCCTTTACGGTGAGCCGCCGCAAATACCCGATGCATGTATCGTACATGTCGAAACCATTGCAGAACGCGGCCGTATACACGGCTGGACCATTGCCGCACACCGCCATCATGATCTGCACCAATTACTGCTGGTCAAGCGCGGGCGGGTGATTCTGCGCCTCGATTCCCTGCGTGCAACTCTGCGCGGTGCCGCGCTCATTACCGTTCCATCGAACACGGTTCACTCCTTTCAGTTCGCTCCCGATACGCGCGGAATCGTGGTCAGTTTCGCGAGTGAGCTCGTGGCCGAATTGGCGAATTCGCGCGGGAGCCTGCGCGGCTTCTTCGAACGGCCCACCGCGGTGCCGCTCAGCCGCTCTGGAGTTGCGGTACAAGAGGTCACTACCCTGTGCAATTTACTGCTGCGGGAATTCGCGCACTCGGCACCCGGCCGAGAATCTGCCTTGCGCGGACTACTCGGCGCGCTCCTTACCAACGCGTCACGCGTGAGCGGCACAGAGGCTGCCACGAACGATGCGCCCATTACTCGAGAGCTCGAGCTGCATGAGCGCTTTCGCCAATGCATCGAGCACAACTACCGCGAACATATTCCCATCGAAACCTACGCACGCGAACTGCGCACTTCCGTGGTGTGCTTGCGGCGGGCCTGTTTGGCGGCCGTCGGTCTGCCGCCGATCGAGATCGTCCATCAGAGACTCGTCGTCGAGGCTCAGCGGCAGCTACGCTACACGACGATGTCCGTTACCGAAATCGCCTACCATCTGGGTTTCGAAGATCCGGCGTACTTCAGTCGATTCTTCACGCGCCGAATGAAGACCACTCCGCGGGCGTTCCGTCGCCGCGACATTCCGGACGAATCCTTGACGTAGCGCGTAACGCGTACGCCGCCTGTCCTGCGACAGGCAGCTGGTGGCGCCAGTCAGCGCGAGATCGATCGGGTGACGGGGGTGGATCGCAAGACGATCAGCCGCTACGAGCGGGAGGCAAATTCCCCCGGGGTGGCCACCGGCTCGGGAATGACGAGATTTTCGATGTGACCGAGGCCTTCGATCTCGACGCGGACGCTCTGGCCGACGGTCAGGTAGCGCGGCGGAGAGAAGGATTGGCCCGCCCCGACCGGCGTACCGGTCGCCAGGATGTCACCGGGCTCCAATGTGAAAACGGTCGACAATTCTTCGAGCATCTCCGCGAATGAGTAGACGAGCTCGCTCGTGCTTGCGTCCTGTCGCAGTTCCCCGTCCACCCAGGTGCGGATGCGAAGGCTCTCAGGGTTGGACATCTCGTCCGCCGTGGTCAGCCACGGACCGGTCGGCCCGTGCGTATCGAATGACTTGCCAAGCGTTCCCGTCGGCGAACGGCGCTGCCAGTCGCGCACACTGACATCGTTGCAGACCATGAATCCGGCGATCATCGACGACGCTTCGCCCCTGCGAACGTGCCGTGCCCGTCTCCCGATGACGATGGCGAGTTCACCCTCGTAGTCGAGCTCCATCGCAACGCTCGGCAGATGTATGGGATCGTATGGTCCACTGACGGCGGTGACTTGCTTGTTGAACCAGATCTGGTGGGCGGGCAGATTCCCTCCTTTGGCCCGCACGTGCTCAACGTGCGAGCGGAAACTCATGCCGAGACCGAGAAACTTGCGCGGTGACCGAACAGGGGGCGCAAGTCGCACTTGGGAAACTGGGACGCGAGGGGCGCGGTTTGCGGCCCGCTCGACGGCTTTCAGCCCCTCGGCTCCGCAGCAAAGCAGTCTGACGAGATCGCTCGGGAGACGAGCGTCGGCGCGACACACGTCAGCAACCTCCTGCCCAACGACTAGTCCGATTCTCGGCCCGTCTCGATCGATAAACGTTACGAGTTTCATGACACCCGGTTCACGACGCGACTTGCAGACCCTCGCTGCGCCAATTTCACGGTCAATCGATTCACCCGGGCTGTGCTGTCAATCCCGCCTGCTCTATCCCGCAAATTGCGCAGGCCTCATCGTTTTCGGGATGGTCACCGCTGATCCCCACCGCGCCCACGATTTCGTCGCTCCCACGCTTGATCAAAACTCCTCCTGCAACCGGGATGACGCGTCCCCCCGAGGCGCTGGCCAGCGCGACGAAAAACGCGGGCGCCTGCTGCGCGCGTTCGGCCAGAGCACGTCCACCGATACCCATGCCCAAGGCTCCCCATGCCTTCCCCTGAGCAATGTCCGGCCGGAGAATGCCCGATCCGTCCTGCCGCTTGAAGGCGGCGAGATGTCCGCCTGCATCGAGCACTGCGACCGTCAGAGGTTTCAACTTCAATGTCCGTGCGTGCTCCAACGCGGCATCCACGATGCGTGCCGCACTATCGAGAGACAGATTGCTCATTTCTCAGCTCCTGAGGGCTTCGACTGTGCCGCTGGCAAGGGTAAGCTCGTTGCAAAGATGCGTTGATAGAGATGCTCGGCGAAACGCCACTTCCCGGCATCATCGCTCTCACATCGGCCTACGACGTTGCCGATTCGCATCTGCAGGGCGAATTCCGAGACCGCGGGCTCGAACGCATAGTTCGTCAGCACGACTTCGAGCTCCGCCTGCTTCGGGCCGATAGGTCGAACGAAAAGATTGGACCACAGGTGACGGGTGCGCCGGCGCTCATCCGACAGCCTTGCCGCATAGAACGCCTGTATGGCAGAGCGGTCGCGAATGCTCGTTTCGCCGGGCCGAAACAGCGCATCGATGCTGAACAACTCCGCCACGTCACCCGGCCTTCTCTGATCCACCGCATCGCTGAATCTGATCAGCAGTGCAGCAATCCCGGCGACGTCGGATCCCGGTTCGGATGCCGCGACGATCATAGGAAGTTGTTCGGCCATATCATGGTTCGCCACATATGCGCGGCCGGAGAGCCATCCAAACCGAGCCCTTCGGCAGGCTGGCGAAAGTTCCTCCCGATGATGTCTTCGAAACGCTCTGTGTCCGGCAGCGGGGAGTCATCGAAAAAGTAGATGTCGTAGAGGGTAATGAGGCGCGATGTCATGTACCACCGATGACCCCTCGCGTACTCGGCATCTCGACGGATGTAGGCCGGTGGCGTGTAGTCCGCCCCGAAGAACCGGTGGTAGCTCTCGGGATACGCATATCCGACGCTTTCATCCTGATAGTAGCGCAGCGCCTGGTGATAGCGGACGGCCCAGGCGATCTCCTCGTCCACATAGGGTGCGATCATCTGCGCTCCCCAGTAGCCGTGATCGCTCCTGATCAGGGCGCCGTTGGAGATGTCGTGCAGCAGGCATGCCAGAACAACCCTTTCGCTCTGCCCCGCATCCAGAGCGCGTGAGGCACTGGTCAACAAGTGCCTGACCGTGATCGGCTGAAGCCGTAACTTGAAGAAATCCAGCAAGGTCGGCTTGGAGGGAAAGCGCGCGAGCGCCGGATTGTCTCCCATCATCATGACGTGCCGCTCGTCGAGCTTGCGCACCATCTCCTCTTCGGGGTTCGCAATGCCGGTACCGCATATACCCACAGGCGCGGGAATGACCATTCGCTCGCGCCCAGACTGAGGCCATTCCGATTCACTCATCTATTTCCCCATGTGCAAGGCAATTACCAGATTCGTACACCGCTCGAGCGCCTAGGCAGTCAACCCGACAATCGCAAGCTGTAGAGAGACTGAAGCAGCGGATCCGGCCGATAGGGTGAGAACGACACCGTCTCGGTGACGACCGTCTGCCGTGGCTGCAAAGCATCGTTAAATTTGGGCCAGCTCGCACCATCGGAGCGCCTCGGAACACCCGTCTTGGCGAACTCGACGAAAGCATGTTGCATTTCGCGACTGACGCGCCGATCAATGTCCTCGTAAGGTCCTTCGTCGATGCCGTTATCGACCAAGTTGCCGAATATATAGAATACATCTGTTCCGTGCGAAGCGAGGCGATTGCTCTTTGCGCGTCCCGGCGAGACGCGCGCAAATAGATACGAGTACAACGCGCGGCCGTCGCGCTCGAACCGGCGAAGGCTGGCGTAGGCCTGCTCCGACCAGTTCACTGTGGTGTAAAGGCGGTCGAGTTTCTCCAGGACGCTGCCGCCCTCTGCATCCAAGATTCCAAGCACTTCGTCCGCCTTCGGACCGGCCAATTTCTCGGTCATGATCCGCAGAACTTCGGGCGCGTAATCTTTGCTCGGGTCCAACCCCCAACGCGCCTCGTTCTGACAGCACGAGAACATGACCGGTATCCCCGGGTTCCACGCGGGAAAGCTGTTGGCCATGACGATCTTGTCGTCGGGAACAGGCATCCAAACCAAATTCATAGGCGTACGAAAGCCACCCTCAGGCGGAGGGATGTTCGACAGCGGGCGGGACACTTCATCGACCCGCTCAGTGGGAATCGCACGCAATGCCGCTGGGTCCGTGGTTCCCAAGGTCGCAAACAACTTCCGGGTCGCCTCCCGAGAACGCTCGCTGCTCCAGCTCGTGGTGCTCACCGGCGACTCGCCGCCGGCGCTCTGCATCACGCAACGATGGAACAGCCCCTTCGCCTGCGGACACTGCAATAGATGGCGGACGGCGACCGCGCCGGCCGAATAGCCGAATATCAAGACGCGCGAGGGATCGCCGCCGAACACCTCTATATTGGCGCACACCCATTGCAGCGCTGCCACATGATCGAGTACCGCGAAGTTCGCGCCTAACTCGGCGTCATTGAGAAAACCGAACACTCCCAGTCGGTAGTTGGGGGCCACCACCGTTACGCCGAGCCGCGCGAGACTAGTGCCGTCGGTGAACATCTCCGACGCCGAGCCACGGATATTGCCGCCGCCATGGAACCAGACCATGACGGGCCGGCGTGCGGTCTTCGACAGGCCGGGGGTCCAGACATTCAGGTACAGACAGTCTTCCGACATCCGGTCGGTTCGGAACGACGGGCCGATGGGCATCTGATAGGCCGCCGGGCCGAACTTCTTCGCCTCGCGCACACCGGACCAGGCCGCAGGGGCGTGGGGCGCCGTCCACCTCAGATCGCCGACCGGTGGACGGGCGAAGGGCACACCCAAGAATTTGTAGATGCCGTCTTCTTCGAAACCTTCGAGAAGACCATGACTGGTTCGCACAACCGGAGCGGCGCCGCGCGCGGTCGCCTGCGTGTGGAACTCCGTTCCGATCGCCGACGCCGCCATCGACCCTTTCAGAATAAAATCACGGCGGTCCATACGACGATATCCCCCTGTCCGAGGCCATATTCTTGTCCGAGGCGAAATTATGATAAGCGCTTGACCCGCCCCGCATCTCTCTAGCCTTCCGCAGCACTCTCAGCCGGCATTTCCTCTAAATCGTAGCGGTCCGATTCGACGGCCGGAAATTCGATTGGCGGCAGGCCGATAAGGAAAAGCTGCAGTTCTTCAGTGGCTGACAAATGCAGAAGCTCGCCGGGCTCGACCTGCAAGGCGGTCAGGTAGCGAATCGCTTGACCCTCCGCTGCCCCTTCGCCGGACAGTACGACAAATAATCGACGCGCACGGGGATCCTGCGAGGACCAAGTCGCACCCGGTCGCAATCTGATCATCTCGACCCACACAGCACGTTCGGAGAACGCACCCATATACTTGTGATCGACCCCCTCAGCATCTGCCATTCGCAGCCAGTTGAAGCACTTCGGATCGGCGATGATCGGCAGCTTATAGCGCGCGCGGGGATATTTGAGTTTGACCCCAAATATGTTCTGCCAAATCGAATTCAGTCCCCATTCTTTCTTGCCGTCAGGCCGTTGATAAAAGGGTCCGACGGAGTCTCCGGTCTTGGACACGAATTTGCCGGTTTTAGTCAACGCATTCCAAGCTTGACGGCGCTGCTCGATGCTCATGAATCCATACGTTGAGGCGCCGCCGAATTGCAGCACGAGTTGTAGGCGCTCTCCCGGCTTGAACTTGCCGAGTGGGTCATCCTGCGGACCATAGGCAAGCCCCTCCGGGAAATATCCCACTTCGCCTTCACCGACGACGACGCCGCGCCCATGATTCATAGCACCACGGATCGGCAGGCGGATCTGCTCAAAGTTATGACGATGCGGCGGCATTGCAAAGTCGCCGTCCTGACGCCCCAGGGTATACATGAAGTTATCCGGTGAGTCCGGGGTTCCCTTGAGCAGTTGGTTAAACGCAATGGCCCCGGTCGGGTGATCCATCGTCCAATTGTTGTCGTCGAATGGAACAATTTTCATGCCGTTCTCCTCTCAAGTTACGCCTTGCATGTTAGGTTTAAAAGGCTCGTCCATTGCGGGGGCACGCACACGAAGAACGAACCATCCCATCGCGAACATCGCCATTGCCGCACCGAAAGATACGAGGCCTGCGATCATAAAAAGGCTCGATGAGCCGACACCCGCACCGAGCAATATGCCGCCCACGACCGGCCCGACAATCGCGCCGACACGGCTGACACCGATCGACCAGCCGACACCGGTCGCCCGCAGCAAGGTCTCGTAGAAACTGGCGCAAAGCGCAATCGTGCACAACTGTGCGCCGATACTCAGGGCGCCGGCCACAAAAGCGATGGCGCACAACAACGCGCCTGACTCGCCGGCGTAACCGATCAATGCAATGGCAACTGCGCCAAGCGCGAAGGCCGGACCAATGATGACGGCCGGACCGAACCGGTCGGCAAGGCGGCCGATCACGACACAACCCACGATCGAACCCAAGTTCAGCATCGACACGGCAATGACCGCGCTCTCGATGCCGAGTCCACCGCGACGTGCAATGATGGGAATCCAGTTAATCAGAAAATAGGTCATCAATAGACTGAGAAACAGCGTGATCCAGAGCAACAACGTGCCGGCTGCCCTACCGTGGGTAAACAAGCTGGCAAGTGGCACTCGAGGCAGGGGCGATGCCGTTGTGGCCTTGCCGCTCCACGTGAGCGTGGATTTCATGTGTCGCAGAACACGCGTGATCGCAGCATGGTCTTTCTTCAAGACCAGAAAGCGCAACGACTCTGGTATGAACACGATAAATACGGGCAGCACCAATAGCGGAAGAATACCTCCGGCAATAAAGACACTCGTCCAGCCAAAGACGGGAATCAGTTTTGCCGAAGCAAACCCGCCAATCACGGCGCCCAATGGAAAGCCGCAAAACATCAGTGACACGAGGGTCGCCCGCAACCGTCGCGGAGCATATTCGGACGTCAAGGCGATGAAACTGGGCAATGCCCCACCAAGCCCAATACCCGTAACAAAGCGAACCGCGCTCAAATGTATGACCGACGCGGCGAAAGGCGTAAGCAGCGAACCCGCCGCGAACAGAGTGACGGCCGACAGTAGAATCGGCTTCCGTCCGAAACGATCACTGGCCATTCCAAGAATCATGGCACCGACTAAGCCGCCTAGGAGCCCGGCGCCGAATACGGGCCCAAAGAGGGCCGGCTCAATGTGCCAAGCGGTTGCGATTTCGGGCGCAACGAATGCGATAGCTTGAGTATCGAAGCCGTCCATCATCGCTATCAGTGCACAACACACCATAATGGCGACTTGAAAGGTGCTCAAGCGGCTTGAATCGATGATCGACTCGAGATCGAGCCCTTCGCTCGATTGTATGGGTGCTGCCAATTTGCTCTCGATTTGCATCGTCGACTCTCCCCGCTCGATGCGCCATGGTGCGGCATGGCGTCAGAAAGCTGGACCTGAATGCCGCATGTCAGCTGCGGTTCGATTATCTTATCACCTGGTCACCTGGTATCCAAGTGAGAAGAGCGGCCAACGCAGGGACCTCGCGACGTCCGGCTCGTCACTTCAAAACGGATAATGAGGCGCCGTACCTTTGATGGTGACCCACTGCCACTGAGTAAATTCATCCCAGTTTGCCGGGCCGCCGATTCGCCCACCGTTCCCCGAGGCGCCGCATCGAGTAGTTTGCTCATGCTGTATACCTCTGGAGGTCTATCTAAAAGCGCTCGAGAACAGCGTTCAACACGGCCGCGCGGCCTTCCTTCAACGCCGTAAACGCACGCTGCAGCGCCGCCTTCACCTCATCGGGATCGGTTACGGTTTCCGCGTATGCGCCACCTGCAGCTGCGGCAATGCCCGCATAATCCGCCGGCTGATCGAAAGTCACCGCCAGATCATTCGAACGGCTTGCATACCCGTCGGGATGAACCGCAAGGGTCGAGAGCTTGGGAGACTTCCAACCGCCATTGTTGTAGACGACGGTCAGGAACGGCGCGCGATATCGCCGCGCCATCCAGTGCACGCTCGCGGGCACCGAAAAGAGGTACGACCCATCGCCGCACAGGGCGACGACCGTCTTTCCCGGGTGCGCCATCTTCATGCCGAGTGCAGCTCCGCCATTCCACCCGAGCGAACCACCGCCGCTTGCAATCAAGCCACCGGGTACACTGACCGCAAGATGGTTGATGATGGTGTCATAGTTGGAGATGCCTTCATTGCAAACAATGGTGTCCGCATCGATGAATTCGCGGATACACGCAGTGAGATATTCGGGCGTAATCACGGCTTTACGCGGCAGCTCTTTTTCGCGCAATTCGCGTTCACGCAGGTCATGCCGTGCCTGCACCTTGCTGCGACGCGCGTCGATCGTCGTTTCATCGAGCGAGACGTGTCGAAGCGCGGCGTTGATTTGTATGAGTGCGGTATGGGCGTCGGCGCGAAATATCCGCTTTGACGGGATATACCACAGCGGCATCTGTTCTTTCAGCGGATCGGTGTCGATGTAGTACACCGTGGCGTCGCTCGCCGGCTTGTTCACGAGCGGAATCCACGGTACATCGCTGTCGATGACGAGTACCACATCGGCGGCCGCGAGCACGTCGCTTTGTCGAGGGGTGTTCCATTGATTCCCCATGTACATGGGATGGGTGGCCGGCAGATTCACGTAGGACGGCACCGATTCCAGCACGGGGATCGCCAGCTTATCCACCAGAATCTGCAATTCGGCTACCGCCGCCGTATTACGCCCTAGATACGATGTGACAATCAACGGACTCTTCGCGTTCAGCAAATCGCCGACCATGTCCGCAAGGCCCTCGGAAGGCAATGCACAGGGAGCAATCGGACGCCATTGGTCAACCCGGAGGGACGCGAACGTTTGCGGTTGCAGATCCTCCTCCATCACCTCGCGGGCGCCAACCAGATAGACCGGACCTTGCGGATCGCTCTGGGCGAACTGCATGGCGCGATAGACCATCTGCTTGACGTTCTTACCGGTGCGCAGTTCGTTGTCGTATTTCATGTAACCGCGCACGATGCCACGCTGATCGCGAACGTCTTGAATCCACTGGATGAATTCATTGCGGCTACCGCGCATCTCGCCCTCCTGCGTGAAGGGCGACGAGCCGGCAAAAATCATCACCGGTATGCGAGCTTTCGCGACGTTGTGGACGGCGCCCGCCAGTGCCTGTGTGCCGCAGTCAACGTGTACCAGCACTGCCTGTGCCTGACCGGATGCTTGGGCGTAGCCCTGTGCGGCACTCAGGGCGACCATCTCGTTGGGGCAGGTGATCAGCATGGGAATGCGTCGGCCGTTCACTTTCGATTCTTCGACGCTTTCAACGATCGAAGGGTGGTCGCTGCCAAGATTGGCAAAAACGTACGAGATTCCGCATTCGTGCAGCGCCTCGAGAAATGCGGTACCAGTGGTGTACATCCGGCTCAACTCCTGACTGAAAGACTTGCTAGGTGCGGGCCGCCTACGCAACGTAGGGGTCGGCCACGCGCTGCCTAGTTAGAAGTTCGCGTTAAGGCGCAACCCAAAGTAGCGTACGGAATCACGCGCGGGTTGGGAAACAACCGCGTTGGCCGCCCATACGTTATTCCAAAAATCCGACACGAAACTCGGATAATGATGATCGAACACGTTATTGCAGAACAACGTGACCGAATATGCTCCACTCTTCTTAGCGAACGTCGAGCTCAGATTGAGCAGTCCAAATGAGGGCACGATGGCCTGCGGATTTTCATCCGGCAGCATCTGAGCGGACGTTTGATAACTGTAGCTGCCATTCAGCATGACGTCGTACGGAATGGAATCGAGCGGTATACGTTGCTCCGCCCCAAGAATAGCTTTAAATCTCGGCGAATTCGGCATGACCTGGCCCGACACGTCTTGAACGGATTGGCCGGTCTTGGGTTGGATGAAACACCCGGGAGCAGTCTTGCCCCTGGGATAGGCGTAGCAAGGGGCATCCTGATAACTGGTGAACCTGGCATCGATGTAGGCCATGTTCAGGCTCAACTGCAGATTGCCGGCGGGCTTTACCACCGTATCGACTTCTAGGCCGCGCGTTCTCGCATCCCCTGAATCCAGCTTGGGCGAGGACACAGTGGAGCCAGGTGGTACGTCGAAGGTCTGAACTTGAAAGTCGCGGTAGACCGTATTGAAGACGGCGGCATTCAGCGAGACGCGATGGTCGAAATAGGCGCCTTTCAACCCGATTTCATTGTGGTAAATCTTGGTCTTTCTAACCGGATCTATCGGCAGGTTGGTCGTCAAGGTGGCGGCAGTATTGTAGGCCTTCGGACTATATCCCAGGGCATGCGTGGCATATACCATCGTTTCCGTCAGCTGTTTCTTGAGACTGATATCGCCCACCGTGGTTCCCGAAATATCACTGCCCAAGCTTTGATGCAGGCCGTTGGCGGCGTTGGCCACTTGGTTCATGTTGTAGCTGATGTCGTCATAGTTGTACCGCAGCCCGGCCACGAGCGACAGCTCACGCCAAAATTGCCAGGTCGTGCGAGCATAAAGGTCATAGGTCGCGGTGCCCGAATTTACACCGTAGATCAGGGGATTGCCCGGAAAGGCACGAAAGGTACTTTCATCGGCGGTGGTCTTTGCATAGTAAAGCCCTGCAATATAGCTAAATGCTGCATTGGCCGGCGACGCCAACTTGAGTTCCTCGCTGGTCTGGTTGATGGCTTTGTCCAACCTTTGGGTATTGTCGTAGTGCGCGGCGCCATGGGTCAACACGTCGAAGAAATACTGCGAAACGGTAAATAGATCGTTAACGACGTCCTGCCTGTCGCGCTGTATCGACGTGGTCAAACTCAGGGTGTACTCGCCAATCTCATAGTCAATATTCAGTGATACATCTTTATCGATCGCCGACGAGTCTGCATTGGGCACCGGGCTATTCTGGAGTTGGTTTGCAAAGCTGGGCGTGATGCCCGGCAACAGCTGTGGCACACCAAGCGTCCCGGAGTTGAGAATTGTTGCGCCCGGCGTAACGTAGGCATAAGTCAAATTAAAGCCGTAGGAGTTGTCGTGGGCAAGACCCCCTGCCAACGAGATATTGAGATGATCGTTCGGTTGGAAAAGTAACTTGGCATGGGCTCCATAAGTGTGCTCACGAGTGTGGGTGCCATAAAATTCGTTCTCGATCGGAAATTGAGTCTTGTTGCCATAGGCAGCCAAACTGAAATCCAATTTTCCTGGAACGATGGGCCCGGCAATGAAGCCATTCAACCGTTCCTCGTGATCGTTGGTGACCGTGCTGCTGGCCGATCCCGTCCAGGCGTCGCTAGGCTGCCTGGTTACGATATTGATAACGCCCTGCGCGGCACTGCGGCCGCCCAAAGTGGACTGCGGGCCCTTCAGTACCTCAATACGCTGAAGATCATCCAAATGCTTCATGGCGAAGGAGTCCGACGAAATGGGAATCCCGTCGATTAGAACTGCGACGCCAGACACGATGCCGACCGCCGCTTGGTTTGAAATACTGGAAATGCCGCGTATTCCCATCGGCGCTCGCGAATTGGTCGTGCCGCTGAGGGAAACCGAGGGTACCAACCTGTTCAGGTCGGAAATACTCGAGACATTGGAGGTCTCCAGTGTGGATGTGCCGACCACTGCGGCCGATACCGTGACATCGGATAATCTCTCCGTGCGCTTTTGCGCGGTGATCACGATTTCTCCAATTTCAGACTCTGCACTCGCCCCCGGCGCGGTTTGCCCCAAGACAAATCCGGCGGGCGTCAGCGAAGCCACAGTTGTGAAAGTGAGCGCAACGCGCCGCATGATTTTAGAAATAGCCATGCCAATCCCCCTTACTTTAGAATCATCGTTGTTTACGCTGAGTGCGTAGTTTTGCTCAACCCGTTCTCCGCAAATCAGAATGCGTGATCGACCCCGTTCGCGCTATTGCATATTGCGGGGGAAGTCATAACAATGTTGCATGACCATCGATCACCGCCAACTACGTGCGTTTTTAGCGGTCGCAGATGCCGGCACCCTTGGCCGGGCAGCGTTGCAGATAAATCTGAGCCAACCGGCCCTGAGCCGAGTTATCCAAGACATGGAGACGCGGCTTGGCGTCACGCTGTTTGACCGCAGCAGCAGTGGCATGACGTTAACGGTGTTCGGCGAGACATTGATGCCGCATGCAAGGCTGCTGTCGTTTGAGCTGGGGCAGGCAGTCGACGCTCTCGATGCATTGCGCGGCCTGCGGCGCGGTACCGTACGGCTGGGGAGTGTTGCGGCCGTTGCCCGGAGCATCTTGCCGGATGCAATCGATGCGTTGCTCCGGTCGGCTCCGGATCTCCAGGTAGAACTACTAGAAGCTGCCGATGACAGACTTGTGGCGGCTCTGGCGAACAAGTCCATCGACCTAGTGATCGCCGGCGCCATGCCGCCTCAGGACGATATTTCAACGATCGCGGAAATCCGCTTCCGCGATCTTTATGCTCCATTCTGCGCAAGCAGCCATCCACTGTCTCACCGAGACGTGGCCACTCTGGACGACGTGCTCGCAGAACGGTGGATCATGCCGGCTCGGGGTGCTACACCCCGCACCTTGTTTGAAGAAATAGTTCGCGCCGCCGGCCGCACGTTGCCTCGAGTTGCCATCGAAACGACGTCGCCGAGCGCCATCGCATCTTTCGTTTGCCGTACCGCCTATTTGGGATGGCTACCGCAACCCCTTTTCCAGAGTGAGAGAGCAGCGGGGACTGTCCGCGAGCTCAAAGTCCCTGAGCTGATGATTCCGCGTCGCTTTTTTGTCTACCGGCGCTGCCTCGGGCTTCTGCCGACAGCCGCCATTCGTCTCCTGGAGGAGCTACCGCTACTTCCTCAGTCTAGTGTTCCCAAAACGAGAGACAGTTTCCCAAACAGGAGCAATAAGCGCCGATAGGACACACGCCCGCCAGAACTTCATTCAGCATCGGGACAAGTCGCACATCCAAAAATCAAGAGCAGCGTGCGAATGACACGTGACTCTAGCTTTAAAGAAGCGGTAATTATATATTACCAGGTGACCAGGTGACTAGTCCCGTAGCCCTTGCGATCGCCTGAGCTGTCCAAATCCCAGCCGAGCTGTTTTGCGAGCGAGGATCTTCGCAACCATGAATAGAGAACCCAATGGCCAAGTTATCAATTCCTGAACCCACCACGTTACCTTTGAACCGTGGTGGGGCAGCCGATCAGATTTTGGCGGATATCAGCGACCAGATTCTGCAGGGTATGCTTGCTCGCGGCACCAAACTTCCATCGGAACGCGAGCTTGCGCAGCGGTATCAGGTAAGCGCACCCACGATCCGGGAGGCAGTGCGCGGACTTGCGGCTGTGAGTCTTGTCGAGGTCCGACATGGGACCGGCATCTACGTCACCGCTGCAGCGGAAACATTGTTCACCATGGCAACGAGCGCCCTCATTCAACTCGAGAAGATCAGTCTGCTCGACATATTCGACGTCCTCGAAATGCTGTACGTGAAGACCGCGATGTTGGCTTGCACGCACGCCACGGATGAGGAGTTGGTCGCGCTCGCGTCCGCTCTGGAGCCGGTTGAGCGCGGCACCAAACTCGATGATGTCGCCACTAGTTTGAAGGAGTTTCTCGAACTACTGGCCGCTGCCTCGCACAACGCTTTGATTTCCACGCTATGTAAGTTCTTGGTCAGCCTTCTGATCGAAATGGCAAAGGAAGACGCAAAGGACGACTCGAAGGGAATGATCGACAATTGGCGGAGGGTGGGAGGGAAGCTCAAATCAGACCGTCGCAAGCTCGTCGAGGCTTTACAGGCTCGAGACGTTGTTCAAGCAACAATGATGGCGGCCAAGTATCATCGCCACACCCGAAGCCTGGTCAGGGATCGGTTAACTGCTGACAGCGACGAGAACGGACCCAGCATGCGCCGAGCCTTTAGACGCATGGCGGGCGGTCTCCAGGGAAATTAGAGGTGCGCGATTGCCGTCGACGGGTCCGTGACTATGCCTGTTCTCAGGTATCAGCGACGCGGTCGCGCTGATTGAGCGCGCCGCGACGGGCGAAGCGTCAGTACTCGGCGCTCCTGCGCCTCGCCCACCGGGCATTGCGCTACGCAGTCCCTGCTCCGCGCAAGCCCTGGGTGTCCATCCATGGCCCCATGCGTTGCGCCCGCGTTCGCGGCGTTCAAGTCGGCTTCCTGCCGACTTAGTCGGCCTTGACGGCTTCCACTTGGATGTGCAGCAGGACGTCCTGTTTGAAGCCGTACTTCTGGCCATAGTCCACTCCGAAGTCGGCGCGGTTGAACATACCGCTTGCGTCGGCGCCACAGACTTCCTTTTTGAGCATGGGATGCTGCATGCACTTGAATGAATTGATCTTCAACGTCACCGGCTTGGTCACGCCGTGCAGTGTGAGGTTCCCGGTCACAGTTGTCGGTGCACCGTTTGCGAAGCCGCCGAGCGTACCTTTGTAGGTCGCGGTGGGATATTTCGCGACGTCGAGCATTTCGGGGCTGGACACGTGCTCGTTCAGCTTCTCGTGAGCGAGGTCGATGCTGCCCGTGTCGACCATAATGTCCACCGAGCCGGTCATGGCTTTCGTATCCTCGACGATGGTGCCCGTCGTCTTCTTGAACAGGCCGCGCCACACGGACAAGCCGCCCAAATGATCCACTTCAAAGCTCGGGTGCGTGTGATCGGGATCGACGTTGTACGTCGTGGGTGCGGCAGATGCCGCGGTGGCTAGACCAGACAGGGCAAGGGCCGCAAAAAACGTTCTCATCGGGAATCTCCACGACGGTTGATAAAAAACGACAACAAAGCTAAAACATAGGCGAAGAGCGATTCATAGGCTAAATTTGATGGGGGAACCGACATTATCTAGTCCAAATATCGAACTAATCCACCGCAGCCGATGCCGAGAGCTTCGCGCTAGCGACGGATGCATGGCTCACCTCTCCCAAACACCCAGTGCGTCAGCAAATCTAAAGTGCATGACTCGAGTCCCACTACTGCCGCTGATGCCGTCACATCGGATAGTCTTTCGGTGCGCTGGATCCAAATATGCCGCACGACGATAGCCAATTGAATCTACTATGAAACGTGTCGGACACTAGTGAAGCGTTAATAGACTTTCGAGTTGACATTGTCATTTGCGATAAGCGAGTAGTTTCACTCGACGTTCTCCTCATTCGTTCCAGCATGTTTGATCACCTTCATTCGCGCTATTGCGTTTTGTAGGGGAAGTCATAACAATTCAGCATGACCTCCTCCGGTGACCACCTGTCGTCGCGACGAGCTTCCCGGACCAGCTACCTAGGAACTCGCGGGCATGCACGCCGGCGCGGCTGTCGGTGAAGTCGTAGATGACGGTCTGCAGCTCAAACGCCGGAGTTGAACGGCCTCACGCTGTTCGTCGCGAATCTCGACACGGAGAAGGCCCTGAAGAAATCTCTCGGGGGTCACCAATCGGGGTGGGAGCCGCCGCGCCCTTGGTGCTGCTCGGATCCTTATCGCGCGCCAGCCTGACGAAAGTGCGCGGCCGTCTACTGAACGCCGGCAAGGTAGGCAAGCAAGGGCTCGGAATCGTCATGCTGGGTTTGGGAGTCCTCATCGTGACCGGACTTGATAAATCCCTGGAGGCATGGGCCCTCGACCGGATGCCCGATTGGCTCACGGCCCTTACCACCAGGATTTAAATTCGAGGCGAACCATACAAACACGGATCCTCCCGCCGCGCGGGGGAGGGATGCGGTTTTGTCGACGAATTCTCCCATTGGATTAGCTCAGTACTTCATGCCCAATGTCGCATACCACTCACGCGGCGCGTTGTACGTTCCGAAGACTACGCCGCCCGCATACTGCGGTTGACCGGTGGTGACAAAACGCCGGTCCGTCAGGTTCGTGCCGCCCACCGTGAAAGTCAATTTGCCGTTCGGCGCCACGATGGACGACGACGCATTGAATAGATCTTCCTTCGGGCGCCTGAGCAGCGCAGTGTCTTGTACGTCATTGTAGATTTCGCTGGTGTGGGTGTAGTCGACTCCAAGGCGAATGGTCGCGCCGTTGGCAAGGTGGGCATGCACGTCAGGACTGAGCGAGATTTTCAATCTTGGCGTCTTTGGCAGGTAGGGACCCGTGGTGGCCTGGGCGAATTGGTTGACCTCGGTGTATTTCGCGTCCATGTAGCCCACGCTGCCGGTGAGCGAGAAATTGCTACCCAACAGTGACTGGACCTCGACTTCCAGTCCCTTGATGCGCGCATTGCCGGCATTTTCGGTCACCGGCGACGTACTCTCCTGGTAGGTGAGTTGGATCCCGTCGTACTTGCTCAAGAACACCGCCGTGTTGACGATCAATTGTTTGTTGAGCAATTCCGACTTCAAACCCATCTCGTAGGTCTGATCGGTTTCCGGTCCGAATGACTGGGCCGGTGATCCGACCGGTAACACCGCGGTCACTCGGGTAGTCCAACCGCCGGTTTTAAAACCTTTCGCGTACGAGAGGTATCCCATCACGTCGTCGGTAAAATGGTACTGCAAGTTGGCGGTTGGCGTGAACTCGTTGAAATTCTGATGATTCTCACCATACGGATACATTTGGTTCGGATTGTTCGGATTGGGAAATCCGAGCGCCTGTTGACAGGTCAGATTGGCCGGCGCGCCGATGAGGCTCGCGGAGGCGTTATACGGATAACAACCGGAAATTTTATAAAAGAACTGATTCAAGTCCTGCTGACCGCCCGTGAATGTTTTGCGATCCGCCGAGAATCGTCCGCCCAGCGTCACGCCGACCTTGTCGCTGACCTTGTAGTCGGCGTGTAGATACGCGGCATAGGAGGTCGTATCCAGCGTGTTCGGCCCGTCGATCTGCAGCAAACCGCCGCCGAAAGTGACGTAGTCGTGGATGTAGCCGCCCTCGTTGAAGTAGTAAAGACCCCCGACCAGCTTCAAGTGTGAGTCGAAGAGATCGCTGATCAACTGCACTTCCTCGGAGAACTGATGCTGTCCTTCAGCGAAGCTCAGTTCGAAGAAATCGATGGGCGAACCATCCGCGTCGAGTCCGCTCGCCCAGTGTAGGCGGCGCGAACTGGTGATGGATCGAATTTTGTAGGACGAGCTCAGGTCCCAGTCCAACGTCATCGCGGTACCGTAAGAGTCCATTTTGTCGAAGTTGTGCCCGGTCGCATAAGTTGTATCGATGTTGCCGGTGTCGGTGACCGCCGTGCCATAGAGGAGCCGGGTGGTATTCGCATTGAGATTCGCCTGCCACAACGAGGTTCCCACCACGCCGCGCGGACCGCAGACCAAGGCGGCGGTCGGTACGAAGGTAACGCCCTGGAGGCACAGGTTGTAAAAGGCCCCGAATGCAGCACTCGGTCCGGATGTGACCGTCTCCAGAACGGTGCTCGCCGTGGACGGCTGATTGGTATGCGTCCAGTCGCCGGTGAACGTTGCCGTGAGCGCATCGGACGCCCGCCATTGGACTTTTGCTCGAACGACTTGCTGGTTGGTACCACCCTGGGTATCGAACGCTTCGGTTCCCGAACTGGTCAAAGCGCCGACCGGATCGGAGACGTAAGGAGTGGGCGACGGATAGGGAATCCGTTTTTGATAGCCGTCCTGATACTGGGTCGAGACCGTGATCGTGGACAGCACATGATCGGCCAGGGGGATGTCGGCCATCACCGAGACATCGCGCCTGTCGAAACTACCTCCGGTAACCTGCCCGTGGACGGCGAACTCGTCGCCGGGCGTGCGCGTCACGATGCTGATGGCTCCGCCGATGGTGTTGCGACCGAACAAAGTCCCCTGCGGACCCTTCAGCACTTCAATACGCTCCACATCGAGCAGACTCTGATTGGCCCCCACGGTACGGGCAAAATAGACTCCATCCACATACACCCCGACGCCGGGGTCGAGGTTGAAGGCGAAGTCGTCCTGTCCTATGCCGCGAATCGATGCCGACAGCACCGAGTTGGAACCCGAGAACGGCGAACCCTGATCCAAGTTGACGTTGGGAACCAGTCCGGACAGACCGTGTAGATCGACGATACCCTTGGCGCGCAGAGAGTCTTCGGAAAACGCGGTGATGGCGATCGGTACGTTCTGGATGTTCTCGCTGCGCTTCTGCGCCGTCACGACCACCTCCGCGAGCGTGTTGCCGGTGTCTTCGGCAGCGGCTTGCGCCAGGACGACAACAGGAACTACACCGCTCATGGCGATGAGCACCGGAAACGCTTTCAAATTCATGAGTCCCCCTCTTGATTTTAGTTTGTGCCAGATACCGTCGCTTGCACTCCCCTCCAGTGGCGCGCACGACCGTTGTTATCGGTAATCTTGGTCCTATCGCGGACCTTGGACTTAGTCTATGCCTGCAGCGCGCGTAGTTAATGGACTTACCGGACACAAGCTTGGACTCTTCGCACGAACTTCTTCGCGCAAAGCTTTTGGGCGGCAAACGGGTGGACGGTATTGCGGGGATCAACTGGCCGCGCAGGCATTGCTGCCAAGGCTCGCGCTATCTCGGACATTACTCTCGGGCGAGTAACGACTCCTGACGCACTGGGAGCCGCGCGGTAGGCTAGCCGTTAAATCACGATGAGAATCTCGACTTTTAATTCTCGCCGGCGGCACCTCCATGGAGCACCCTGTGAGACGAGCATTGTCCGGTTGCAAAGTAGTCGCCGCCGCCCCGACTAGCAATGCGCTCGAATTTTACGATTCTCGTGCGATTTTCGCTCTCTGTTGAGCCGTAGCGACCGACCGAGGGTGTATTGCACCGTGTGGGGATCTTTGCGGTTAAGATGTCCGCGCCGAAGCTACCGGGCACGCTTCGGGCGCGCCCTTTTTTAATAATTCCAAATCATTAGGGACATTTATGACCATCAATAACCGTCTTGCCGCGTTTGCGGCTTTCCTTGGCCTTGCGTTGACCAGCACCGCGGTGTTTGCGGAGGATCATCCTTTCACTGAAGGGCCGGTCGTCCAAGTATCTGGGATTCGGACTGAATACGGGAAATTCGACGAGTATGTAAAATTCCTCGACACAACATGGAAAGCAACACAGGAGGCCGCGAAGAAGGCCGGTTACATCACCAGTTACAAGGTAATCACCGTAGAACCACGCGGCGAAAATGATCCGGACATCTACCTGGTGATTTATTACAAGAATTGGGCCGCATTGGACGACTCTACCGCCAAGGGGGATGCGATTGCGAAACAGGTGGAAGGCTCGGTGGCGGCCGCCAACCAGGGCGCCGTCGACCGCGGCAAGATCCGGCGAGTTCTGGGTTCGTGGACGGGTCAGCAACTCGACCTGAAGTAACGCAGGAATCGCGAAGTGCAGAACCGAAGCCGGGCCTCGAGCCCGGCTTTTTTGTCACCCTCGCCTTACGGGCGCGGCGTTATGCCGATAATGGTGATTTCACGTGGTCGGTGAGCTACACGAACGGCACAGTGGTCACCGTTGCTCGACTGATACCGGCTTGATGATGGATTTGGACGGTCTCGCCAACTTCGAGCCCGGCGTCCGCGATCGCTATCGCTATGTTTCTTTGAAGTTCAAACGAATGGACTGCCCACCGAACCTCGCCGGGGTTGCCACGCTCATCGCTGAGCGGCCAATACCATTCAAGCTCAGGCAGTTCGCCATCGATCAGAAGACCCACGGTTTTGCGCTTAGCTCCCTCGGTGGCCACCTTTTGGAGCGCAAGGCGGCCGACGAAGTCACCCTTCTCGAGGTCAACGAGACGCCCATGACCTGCCTCGTAGGGATTCATGTTCGAGTTGGAGTAATAAGCAGTGTCAGTAACACCTTTTTCCACCGCGCGAAACACGTTCGGTCCGGTGACCATCAGCCCATACGCACGGCCGGCCTCAATGAGGCCATTCCAAAGTGCCATGGCTTGGTCCGAGGACAGCGGAAATACTTCGTAGCCGAGACCACCGCTCCAACCCGTACGTGATACGACGGCGTCTATTCCTGCGACCTTCGTCGTGAAACACTTGTAAAAGCCAAGCCCATCGAGCGGTGATTCAACGAGGCCCCGCAACATCTCCAAGGATTTCGGGCCTTGGATCTGCACGGGTGCTACATCGGGTTCACGAACTTCGACGTTGAGTCCGCTATTCATCGCGACGCCCGTTGCCCAGAGGGTAAGGTCCGCGTCACCATGAGACAACCAGATCACGTCTTTCCAAGGGTGCAGCAATACGGGGTCGCAGATGATCTGGCCGTCCGGATCGCACACCAGCGTGTATTTGCAATCGCCGACCTTGAGCTTGGACAGGTCGCGGGTGGTCAGGTACTGCGCAAATCGCAGCGCGTCGGGCCCGCGCAATTCCGTTTGCCGCTCGCCGCCCACGTCCCAAAGCGTTACACGCTCCGTCAGCGCCGCATATTCTTCCGCGGGAGAATGGTGGTACACCAAGGGGAGATAGGTGTGATTGTAGACCATGAACTCAGACACACCTGCGTCTACCGTACCCTCCCAGTAAGCCGAGCGACGTGAAATGGGATACAGGTGAGTCCGCTCGCGTGGCTTCAACGGCTTCGTGTCGAAGTATTCCGACCATCGCGTCACCTTGCCATCGCTCACCGTGACTATTGCTACAAATTTGAAATCCAGTCGAACCGGAGATCCGTCGAGCCGGGGGTGGATGCCGATGGGATCGGCTTGGAAAATGCCCTCCGCAAACACTTCCGTGTCGCTTTCGACGATATGTTCGAGAATGACTTTGATCTTTTCAAGACCGCGAAGAGCGGTCCGGATCTCATCCAGGATTGCAGTTCTACCGACGATTCGCCCGTCATGCAGTGGCAGCTCGAACACCGCATCATCGGCGAACAGTTGAACCAATTCGTCGGCGGCACGGCGCTCAAAGGCCTCGCAGTAGGTGCGCAAAGCGTTTCCCGCAGTGTATGTCGTCGGCATCGATGCCTACTAATTCGAGGAAGGTTGGGAAGTTGCGAAAATCACTCTGTCGCTCCATAGCCGATAGGGGCGGGCATCAAGATATGTCGAGAGCCTCGAAATCCTCCCGTCCTGCGCCTCGAGGGAAATGGCTAGCGGGATCCTGACCGAAGACGAGTCGCGGTGAAGCTTCGCGTCCAACTGGCCCTCGGCAATGATCACGCGCAATGATTCCTTGCGGCCGGAAAGCGCGATCGTCGCGGATTCCGTCACCTCGAATATGCGCCGGAGGCCGGCGGTGATTTCGCCCTTCCCGAATAAGCGCTGACCCAGGAGCGGCATCTCAAAAAGCGCATGATCTGAGAACAAAGACAGCGCAGCGTCCAACGAGCGGCCATTGAAAGCCTTGCAGTATGAATCCAAATGGATCTGTAGGGTCATGAGGCATAACTCCGGTTGACAGGCCAGGCGTGTTGGCCAAACCAATCCGGAGAGGATTATTCATTGCAACGTTATTGCCAATGGACCCCAAAGGGTCCATCACCGATGCGCCCTGAAAGCAGGAAGTTGACGAAATTTAGGAATAATTCGCGCTCCGTGGTGATATCAAGCTTCAGATACATCCGCTTCCTGTGATTCTTGATGGTGTTGACGCTGAGTTTGAGTCTCTCGGCAATCTTGGCATTCGGGTAGCCGACGAGTATCAGATGAACGATGTCGCGCTCACGGGGTGTCAGCTGGTCACGTAGAAATGCGCCCAGTGCTGCCTTGTAATCAATGGGCATCAAACCGGGCTCGACCCGAATCCGGTTGACGCCTTCGACGTCTCCACCCTGTTTAGTCGTCGTGCGAAGATGCTCATGGATGAGCTTCTGGTGCAGGCGATGCAGGCTTTCGACCAGCGGGAATAGACCCCGCATCTCCGAAATTTCCCGCGTTAGAAACGGCGACCGTCGTTCGTATACGATTCCGATTGAAGTGTCCTCATCGATCGGCAACAGGATGGCGAGGTCGTCGGACATGCCGGTCAAGCGCAGAAATACGTTGAAATAGTCTCCCGACCGCTCCGCCGGCGTGCACATCGTCGCCAAATCCTTCACCCCGCGGCCGCTCCGGTTTCGACACAGTCGGTAGACGGGATCGACCCGGTACAAACCCCGTAGATACATCTCCATGTGGTCCGACTGCAACCCGTCATAAATCAGATATTCGGGCGCGTGGTGGCGCGAATAGCGCATCACCATACGAAGATCAGCTCGCAATCGGGCGCCTAAGACCATCAGCAGGTCGCGATAAAAATCCGCATGACTTACCCGCTCCGTCACACCAGCGAGTGGTGTAAGGAGCGCGTGTAGCTGCTTTTCGCTGATGTAAGCCATACCGTATCGACAATCCGTTTCGCGCTGGCGAGCAGCAACCGAGAAGGCTACGGTATGGGCCCGCAAGGGTCCATAGGAAAGCTCCCTGGCGCTCGCGGCATCCGTGTAATCTGGTTCATGAATCGCACACCTTAGGAGCAGAACAGGTTGAAGCCTTCCGTTACCTTAGTACGACGCCTAACACCTTTCTCGGTCGCACTATTTGGGCTTGCGTATATCTGCCCGACGGTGGTCTTCAGTACATTCGGGGTTCTGGCACGCGCTACGCAGGGCGCTACGGCGTCCGCGTATTTGATTGCGACCATCGCCATCTTGTTCACGGCGGTCAGCTATGGGCGCATGGCGGCACGTTGGCCGCAGGCCGGGTCTGCGTACACCTATGTATCGCACACTGCGAATGCCGCTACGGGCTTCATCACCGGCTGGCTGCTGATCCTCGACTATCTCTTGGTTCCCATGGTGATTTGTCTTTTTACCGCCAAGGCTTTTGAGGTTGTTCTACCCAATATTTCCTATCGGCTGTGGGTGGCATTGATCGCGCTCACCACGTCGGTCATCAATGTGCTGGGCATCCAGGTCGCGAATCGCATCAATCTGACCATCATGGCGTCGCAGTTCGCGGTCATTGCCGCCCTGATCATCCTTTGCGTCATCTTTCTGCGCTCGCCCCATGACGTCGACGCCGCATGGACGGTCGCTCCATTCTTCAACTCACAGACTGCGCTGCCCACCGTCATGAGCGGCGCCGCCATCGCCGCCTATTCCTTCCTAGGTTTCGACGCGGTCACGACTCTGTCCGAAGAGACCATCAATCCGACACGTAGCATTCCACGGGCAACCGTGTTCGCGGCTGCCGCAAGCGGTGTGATTTACATCGTCTGCGCGTTTTTGCTGGGGTTGGTGCATCCATCCCTGGTCTTTCATGATGTTGACAACGCGGGATACGAAATCCTGGCCTCCGTGAGCGGACGCGGGTTCCTACCGATGTTCACGGTTATCCTCTGTGCCTACATCGCATCAGTCATGTGCGCTCAGGCCGGCTCGTCGCGTCTTCTCTACGCCATGGGCCGGGATGGCACATTGCCAAGACGGATGCTTACCTATTTGCAGCCACGCTTTAGAACTCCCGCGCTCAATATCGGGTTGATCGGGGTGGTGATGCTCGCCGGGGAATGGCTGGACGTTGAGGCGGCGGCGGCGTGTGTAAATTTCGGGGCTTTTTCCGCGTTTATGGCCGTGAACTTATGCGTGATATTCGACCACTTCGGCGGTAAGCGCCAGTTGCCCGGTGGCGTGCTCAAACTTCTTCAAGCCACCGTCGGCGCCGTCACCGCATTCTGGCTGATTGTGAGTCTGCATAGGACCGCGCTCACCATCGGACTCATGTGGCTGGTGGCGGGAGTGGTCTATCTCTTCCTGCGAACCGGCGGCTTTCGGAATCCAATGCCGAAATACACCTTCGACGGCGACGTTCAATAATCAGCCGCGCGCTCGGCCCAGCCTATGCCGCGATCAACCCCGGCTCAAGTCGCGCGGCCGGCGGCCCTGGCCCCGCCCATCCAAAATCGAACATATATGTTACTGATTTTGCCACTACGATGAAGTTTTTGTTATCCGAAGGATGAAAACCGGCATCGGAGACGAAGTGGGCGCTGACCCACTCAACAGAGGTTATATAAACTTGACCAAAATGATTAAATCGATAAACTCTTTGTTATGCCAAAAACCCCTCCCGCCCTGCTCACCCTACCCCCGGTGGCCGTTCAGGCGTTGCGAGCCCTGGGCGAGAACCTGGCAATCGCCCGAGTAAGACGACGCGAATCGCAGCGTGCCTGGGCAAAACGCCTAGGCGTCTCGGTTCCCACCTTGATTCGGATGGAACGGGGTGATCCTGGCGTGGGCGCGGGCATTTACACGACGGCGTTATGGTTGATCGGAAGGGCGGGCGCGCTGCCCGACCTGGCCGCGCCCGACAAAGACCGGGGCGCCCTGGAAAGCGATGTTCGCGACGCCTTGAAGCGGCGCGCCGTGAGATCTGCCGCCTCGGCGGAAGCCCGGCTGGGCCGGAAGAATATACAAAATGGCTGACCGTGGGGCTGCCGCTAAATACCGGCCGACCGATCAACTATACCTCTGGCTGCTCACTCGACCGCAGCAACCCGTGCTGATCGGCGAACTCAATCTGATCCGCTCCACCCAAGGTGTGTCGTTGCGATATGCGGACTCCTGGCTGCGGCGCGGTTTTTCACTCAGCGAAGATCTCCCCCTCATCGACGAAGAATTCCTTCCGGCCGAGAAAGGCGTTGCCGCGGGCGCTGTGGACGATGCTCGACCGGACCGGTGGGGTGAGAGGGTGATCCGGCACCTCGACAAACCCGCGCGCCTGTCGTTGCTCGAGTATCTCTACTTCGCGGGGGACGACCGGTTTGGCGCTCTGGGTGTCTCGACGTCCGCCGATGAGTATCTGCCGCGGCGCTTAGGTCCCTTGCCGACACTTGGGGATGCGGATGAGATCCACGAACTCATCAGGAAGGTGCAGGACAATGAGCCCGTTCCGAGGGAGCAGCAGCGTTTGATCTCGCCCGGTGTCACCATGGGCGGTGCACGGCCCAAGGCCCTCCTCGACATTGCAAATGAACAATGGGTTATCAAGTTCTCTGACGGCGATCCGACGGATACGCCTCTGGTCGAGCATGCGACCATGACGCTAGCGCAGCAGGCCGCAATACGCGTCGCGCCCACGATGCCGGTGCGCCTCACACACGGACACGCGGTTGCCGTCAAGCGCTTCGATCGCAACCAAGGGCTGCGCCTGCACAGTCTGTCGGCGTGCGTGGCTTTACGTGCCGCCGCCGAACGGTTCGGGTATCCGGAGCTGGCGCAGTTGCTTCGGCGCAGGGGCACGCCTAAGGGCGATGTGTACCTCGATCACATGCACGAGCTATTTCGGCGAATGGTATTCAACATACTGATCGACAACACCGACGATCACGAGAAGAACCATGCGCTGCTCGTGACCGACTCGCAACAGTACGAACTCTCACCGGCATACGATGTCCTTCCCTCCGGCCAGGCGCTTGGTTTTCAACAGATGCGGGTCGGCGAGCAGGAAGCGGATTCCACGCTCGACAATGCCCTGTCGATGTCGCTCATGTTTTCCCTCGCAAAAGACGATGCCGTACGAGAGGTGCGCACAGTCGCAGGCGTCGTGGGCAGCTGGAAGGAGCACTTCAAGAGCTGCGGCGTGACTCCCGGAGACATCGATCTCTACGCGGAACAGATCGACCGACCGTTCCTGCGGGATCAGCGCAATGCATTCCTGCCGGCAAGCGGTTAGAACGCCGTCACCAGTAGATAGCCGGCGAGCAAGGTGCCGATCGCGGCAACTATCAAGTTAATCGCGAAACCCAAACTACCCGAGGGCCCCATGGGCACGTCATGCTGGGGCAACTCGCGAACGAAGCGGCGAAACGCCAGGCTCGAGGCGAGCGCGACCGCGGCGCCCAGCAGAATCAGCACGACACCGATGAGGAGCGAAAACACGTGGTGCCCCGGGCTCTCAGGCTCTCGCCGCAGCACCGTGAGAAAGAGGCTAAAACGCTCGATCACAAAGCCAAATCCCATCAGCGCCAAGCTACAACGCTGCCAGGCCAACAGTGTCCGTTGGGCAGCGAAAAAAACGCGTGGGTCAGATGGAGCTGGCATTACTGACCATTAGCATACTACGCAGGTGGCGATGTTGACCAAGAAAGACCGGCGTGAAACCCCTGTCGACCCTTCGGGCCAAATCAGGACGCGGCACGTAACGAGCGAGCGCAAGCTTTCTTGCGTGACTGCGAACGCGATAACAGTTCGCGGCGACTTATGTCATCCCGAACACCGCACCGACGCATTATGATTGCCGGGAGGCAAGTACGCCGCCTGGTTGAGGGGTTTTTTATAATGAACGACACGGTGAAGATTCAACGTCCCATGTGCTGCCGCCGACACGAGGATACTGGCGGTCGTATCAAACAGGATTCGCTGGGAAATGCCATCACGGTAAGAACCCGTGTGCACGACTCAGAGGATGATTCTGCCCGCTCGTGGATCGAACCCGCGGTGAATTTGGAGAGAAGTTCAGCGGGCTGACGCCCGTACCTGCGCTTCCGTTCGGAACGTTGCGGCTGCGGGCATGTCCGAAACGCTCGCGCGATCGCTTGCTATTCTGCGGACTATTCTGTCGTACTTCCAGTTTCAGGATCATCGTCTATATCGAAGGCTATCAGTAACGCAGTGCGCAGTTGCCTTAACTTCGCCGGCGACAACACTCCGATATAGTCAGTGAACATGCTTTTCTCGAGGCGGGTGATTTGATCGCAATTGATGACTGAAGGATGCTTCAAGCCCTCATCGACGCCGACTTCCACCTCAGTAGCCAAGCCGACGCCGGTCGTATTGATCGGCGCACAGAGTACGCGGTTGGCTTTCGAATCTAGTAGATCCTGACGGCTGACCACCGCGAAGCAGCGGGATCTTTTTGGATCGCCATGTTGGGGTTGACGAACACGGTAAATTTCGCCGCGGCCCAAGACAGATGACATGAAGACTTATTCCGCAGTCCAGCTTGCCTGATATGCCGCGCTGTCGTCACCTTCAGCGTTCAGCGTATCCGCGTGCTTATTTAATAAAGCGAGTTCCCGTTCGCGGCGCTGCTCTTTTAGCTGGCGTGTGGCATAGCTTTGCACGGCGCGCTCAATCCACGCGGATCGTTGAGCCGCGCCCGCGAGCGTATCGATGACCTTCAGGAGATTGCCCGACAGAGTGATCGAGGCTTTTGCTTTGCTGGCGGGCGTTGCGATCAGAGCGGACAGCGCAGCGAGTTGATTGGAGGATAGGGGCTTAGTTGACATGCTATACAATATACTACCTTTTATCCTCCTGGTCAACGAAGGGGGTCACGAGATAGGTTGCAAGGGTGGTGGCGGCATGGCCTTCGCGATCCGGTGCCCAAACTCGGGGATCGGCAGGCGATATCAATCAACTACGCAGCGGAGGCCGCTGGTTCGCTGCCGCATTGCTCGAGCTGATTGAGCGCCGCCAGTACCGCGTCCGCAATTGCCGCCGTGGACATCGCAGGTACAGCGGATGTGAGATCGGACGTGGATGCGCCCGATGCCACAGCCGCGTCCACTGCCTGCCTGAGCATGCGCGCCTCCTGCGGCAGCCCAACGGAGAATTGAAGACACAGAGCGAAACTCAAGATCGCGCCAATCGGGTTGGCAACGCCCTTTCCAGCCAGATCCGGCCAACTGCCGTGAATGGGCTGATAAAGGCCGCGGCGACGTCCGTCCGCGGCCGCAATTCCCAGCGACGCGGAGGGGAACACGCCGATGGCGCCCCCCACCATGTCGGCGCACGTAGACACGATATCGCGAAATATTGTCTCGGTCAGCAGAACGTCAAACTGCCGTGGGGCGCCCACGAGTTGCATGGTCGCAACGTCAACGGGCATATGCCGCAGATCGACGTCGGGATATTCGGCATCGTGCACGACCTGCACCACATCGCGCCAGCGCGTGGCCGCGTGCCGACCGTTCGCCTTATCGACTGAACAAACGCAGCCGCGGCGAACACGAGCCATTTCAAAGGCAACTCGCGCGATGCACTCGATCTCGCCGTCGATATGAGAGGTCGTCTTGGAAGCACGGCGGCCGCCTCTCTGTGGAAGCTGTTCGACGCCAGGTGGCGTACTCATATCGGCATCGCCGGCAAGTCTACGCACGATCAGGAGGTCGGTCCCTCGCGCCGTTTCTTGGTGCGGTGAGGACATCTCGCTCAGCCGCTCGGATATTCTAACGGGACGCAGATTCGCAAACAGCCCAAGCTCTTTGCAAATCCGCTGCATACCCTCAGCCGGCCACTGCGCTCGTGGGATCTTCAGGTACTCCCGCGAACCGGCGGTGCCGAACAGAATGGCGTCAGCGGCGCGAATCGCGGTCCATGCCTCTTCGCTGACGACTGCACCATGGGTACGCCACGACGCAATGCCGTAAAGACTTTCGTACAATTCCAAGTTCAGGCCACGGCGCGCAATGAACCATTCAATGACGCGCCGGACTTCGCCCATGATCTCCGGACCGATGCCATCGCCGGCCAGCAGCAGCACTCGGGCAGAGCGCCGTGCAACTCCCTCATAAATCCATGGATGCGACGCGCGGTCCGCGGCTTGAAACGCCGCGATCGCCGGCGCGAGCTTCAGTGTTTGGCTGACCTCATCCAGACCCTCCATGAGTGCCTTGCGTTTTCCCGCATCGATTTCGAACGGGACCCCGCGCCCCAAGGCGGAGGTGATTCTTTGGGCCACCAGGTCAATCGTCATCGCGGGATCTATCGAACTGGCCACCTCCTCTGCCAGCCGCTGAACTTCCTCTATGGGCAGGACAATTGGCAGCAGGCCATTTTGCAAGCAGTTGGTATAGAAGATATCGCCGAAGGACGGGCTGATGATGCAGCGAATCCCCCGATCGAACAGCGACCAGACCGCCGCTTCGCGTGAACTGCCGCAGCCGAAATTCTCTCCGGCGATGAGGACGGTGGCTTCGCGATAGCGCGGTTGATTGAGGACAAAAGTCGGATTCTCGCTACCATCGCTCCGAAACCGCAAGGGTTCGAGACAATACGGTCCGAGCTCACCGCGCTTGAACCTCATGACACGCTCGACCGAGATGATCACTTCGGTATCGATATTGGGTTGCAGAAGGGCAGCTCCCGCACCCTGGATGATCGAGACCTTCTTCATATTCAAGCCATGAGTTGCCGTACATCGCAGATGTGGCCCGCAAGCGCAGCCGCCACCGCCATGGACGGACTCGCGAGGTGAGTGCGCACTCCGGGACCCTGACGCCCGACAAAATTCCGGTTACTCGTGGAAACCGAACGCTGCCCCGAAGCAATCGCCTCTCCATTGGCCGCAACGCAGAGTGAGCATCCCGGCTCACGCCATTCAAATCCCGCGTCACGAAAAATCCGATCCAGGCCTTCTGCTTGGGCTTCTCGCTTGACTGTCTCCGAGCCGGGCACCACCCACGCCCGGACATTCGCAGCCACTTTCCTGCCCTGTAGTACCTGCGCTGCAAGTCGCAGATCCGAGAGACGGCCGTTGGCGCATGATCCAACGAACACCCAGTCGATCGGCGTTCCAGCGATCGGCGCCCCCGGCAATAGATCCATGTAGTCGATCGCGGCCTTCATTCGTCGCCTGTGCAGCGGATTGGGTTCCTGGTCGGGATCAGGGACTCGGTCGGTGACTGCGATGACGTCCTGCGGACTCGTTCCCCAGGTAATCTGAGGCGCTACCTTTCTGACATCGATGCTGTGTTCGACGGCAAAGCTTGCGTCATCGTCGCTGGGTAACCGTCGCCAGCAACCAATGGCGTTCTCGAGCGAGGCGTCTTTTGGGGCTAAGGGTCGAGAGGCTATGTACTCGAATGTTTTGTCATCCGGCGCAATCAATCCCATCTTTGCCCCGAGTTCGATCGACAGATTGCAAATGGTCAGTCGTGCCTCGACGTCCATCGCCCGAATCGCAGCTCCTGCATATTCCACCGCATGACCGCGGCCGCATGCCATGCCCAGTTGTCCGATGGTATGGAGGATCAGATCCTTCGCAGTGATGCCGGGCGCAAGAGTGCCTTCAAATTGAATCCGCATCGATGCCGGCTTCCTTTGTCGCAATGTTTGAGTGGCCAGCACATGCATGACTTCGCTCGATCCAATGCCGAATGCAAGCGCGCCAATTCCGCCGTGCGTACACGTATGGCTATCGCCACACACGATCAGCATGCCAGGCAGGCTCAAGCCGAGCTCGGGCGCCATGACATGCGCAATACCCTGCCCCGCGCGGCCGATATCGAACAATCGGATACCGGCTTCTGCCGTACGCTGACGCATCTGGCGTAAAAGTTTGCCCCCGAGAGGGCTACTGTCGGTATGCCGACCGGGCGCGCTCGAGACCGCATGATCGACCGTGGCAAAAGTGAGTTCGGGATTGCGTACCAGATGACCCCGCGCGGCCAATTCCGTCAACGCGGGTCCCGCCGCCAGGTCGTGTATCAGATGGCGGTCGATGTGCAGCAGCGCCACACCATCGTCCAGTTCGGTAGCGCAGTGCGCGGCCCAAATCTTCTCAAATAAGGTACGGGCCATGTAGTCCTCCTGCCGGGTCATATTGCCGGTAACAAATTGGCGTCAAATCCTGGCGCAGGAACGCCCAAGGCGTGCGGAAGGTATCTCGTGCGCGGCTCAATGATTATTGCCACCGCTCGCGACATGGAAGTCGGTGCGCACCTACTCTCACAATTGTGCGAAAGAACACCTAAGTTCTCATGAAGAGATGCGCGACCTTGTCACAAGGACATGTGACGGTGCGCTCTTGCCGATGCCTTACTATCGTTCCCCTTGTGAAAGTTCAGTAATATTTACGGATGTTGCGAGGTATGCACTAGATGAATCTCCCGGAGTTACGGCGCTATCCTCCCGGCACAGACTTCATCGGGTTTGGCGACCGGGTGCCTGTGTTTGCGCCTGAAGTTGTTTTCGTCAAGGCGGGTGACGGTGTGTCCTCGCGAAGCGTTCTTTATACCAGCGGCAAAGAGAAGACGGTCGTGTGCATCATGCACCCGCGAGCTGACATGACCCGCCATTATGCGGTTCCCGACATAGTCGAAAGCGGTTTCGCCTTTTATGCGCAACAAGGTCGATTTCCGGGAGATGACATTTCAGCGGGCACGATTCACGAGCCGTTGGTTGCCGACGTCGCCGCAGGTATGGTGTTCCTGAGATCGCGGGGTTTTGAGCACATTATCTTACTGGGTAATAGCGGGGCAGCGCCGCTGTACGCGCTCTATCAGGCTCAAGCGCTAACCACGGTGCCCAAACGCCTTACCGATACGGCAGGGGGTGATCGGTACGACCTCAATGAGATCGACATGCCTGTAGCGGACGGGTTCATTTTCCTGGGCGCACATCTTGGGCCCGGCATCACTCTCCGAGACCACATCGACCCCTCGGTTGTGGATGAAAACGACCCGCTTTCCTGCGATTCCGAGCTCGACATGTACAACGTCAAAAATGGTTTCAAGGCGCCATCCCAGGAAAGCAAGTATTCGCGCGATTTTCTGGATCAGTTTCGAGCCGCGCAGCAGGTCAGGTCATCGCGCATCGATGCGATGGCATGGGCGCTGATTCGTGAGCAACGGCAGGCCGCGGTGCGCATCGAGTCGGCTGGTTTCGAGAAGCTTGATCATAACGACCAAGCCTTTGCCATGCGCCGTGCAGTGCTGTGGCGGCTCCTGCAAATTCATCGATTCGATGCTGACCCGGCGAGCGTCGATCTTTCTCTCCGGCCGTCGGATCGCAGCTACGGATCGCTCATGTCAGTGCGACCGGACATAGCCAACTACTCAATGGCCGGCGCCAGGTTGTTCAGCCCGAAGGTATGGCTGAGTTCATGGTCCGCCCGGTATTCGCGCGCGCGGCTGCTCGACTGCCTGCCGAAAATAACCGCTCCATCGCTCATCCTCACCTACACCGGCGACAATGCCATCGGTCCCGAGGTGGCGGAATTGATTTATCGTGAATCGCCTGCTGCCGACAAGGAAATTGCAACCGTTGTGGGAGATCACTTCGGATATCCCGTTTCGTCCAAGCCTGGCCAAGGGGGCCGCGGTGCTGCGCTGAAAATCATGGTCGATTGGATCGGCGGACGCTTTCCAAGGGCGGGAGGGGCTACGCCGAGAGAGCGAAGGGGCGTCGTTCACGAATAGGCTTTGAGGAGGGCGATGTGGCATATTTGCGCAATACTTGGTACGTGGCAGGGTGGTCCGATCTCTCGACCAAATTACGGATTGATAGCCTCAATTCGGATCCAATAGATGCAGAAACGCAAATACGACGTGATCGTGGTCGGGCTCGGCCCTGTCGGCGCCGCACTGGCCTTGTTGTTGGGCCGGGAGGGCTTCGAAGTCGCCGTGTTCGAACAAGGCGAGGCAATCTACGATAAGCCTCGGGCGATCGTTCTCGACCACGAGGCCCTGCGGACGCTACAGTTCTGCGGGGTTGCGCCCAGCTTCTTCGAAACGCTGTCGCCTCATACCGGGACGGACTTCATCGGTTTGAGAGGACAGCTGATAAAGCTTTTCGACCCCCAAAAGCCGCCGTTTCCACTCGGTTGGCCGCCAACGGTCATGTTCGTCCAGCCCCAACTGGAGCACGCCCTGCGCGAAAGCTTGAGCGAACACCCAAATATCGACGTAAGACTCGGTTCGAGGGTCTGCGCCGTCGCACAGAGCGAAACCGGAGTCCAGGCCACGATAGAACCCACTTGCGACACCGCGTATGACGTCACGGCCGATTGGCTGATCGGATGCGACGGGGCGAATAGCCTTATCCGACGTAGCGTAGGAATGACACTTGACGATTTGGAGTTCGATGAGTGGTGGATCGTCGTAGATGCATGGCTTACCGGCCGTACGGAGCTTCCAAAGAAGACGACCCAATATTGCTGGCCGTCGCGTCCGGCGACTTTCGTGGTGGGACCCAAGAATCTTCGCCGGTGGGAGATCAAGCTCCTCCCGCATGAGGATCCTGCGGTGTTCCTGGACGAGAGGAAGGTAGTCGAGGTCCTGGCAAAATACGTCGATCCCCGCGCGCTGGAGATCTGGCGAAGAGCCGTCTATCGCTTTCATGCCGTAGCGGCTTCCACGTGGCAGCACAATCGGATATTCATCGCGGGCGACGCGGCTCACCAGATGCCGCCGTTTCTAGGTCAAGGCCTTTGTGCGGGTCTGAGAGACGTCGCGAATCTCGCCTGGAAGCTGGTGCAGGTCATCAAATACGGCGCGGCTGCGGATCTCCTTTGCACCTATCAGGCTGAACGGCGGCCGCACGTGGAAACTGTGATCCATCACGCCAAGGAGTTCGGGCTCATCATCGGCGAACTCGATATGCGCCGAGCGATCTTGCGTGACGAGGAACTCGGACGGTTACTTCAAAGCGGCGCCATGAACACGGTGCGTCAGCGGTTCATTCCCGACCTGACAACCGGCATTATCGCGAAATCGGACCCCTTGGCCGGCACACTCTTCGTGCAACCGGACGTCCTGGATACAGACGGCAACATCGCTCGGTTCGACAATCTAGTGCCGCCGCGATTTCTGATCGTCGCCGCAGATGAAGGCGTCCACTCGTTGTTGGAAGAAGAAGACGCCGAAGCCTGGTTCGAGGTCGGTGGGATCCTCGTCTCCGTCGGCAGCCCTGGTCGTTCGCGAAACCAACGAGTCCATCGCGGCACTCTAGCCTTCGAGGAAGCGGGCGAACGGTTTCGAGATTGGCTGGATTCCATAGGCGCTCGGGCGGCCGTCGTTCGGCCCGACCGGTACGTGTACGGCATTGCCCGAGACGCGGACGAACTGCGCCGACTGGTGCATGATCTTCTAAAATCGATCTGCGACAGTCGAGCACCCCTCGTTGCTAGCCGGTGACCGTTGCATTCGTGCGAATCAGCCGATCGTGCAACTCTCGGACAGAGCCTACGCCAAGTTTTGCATAGGCTCGTCGGCTATAGGTAATCGCGGTGTTGACACTGATACCGAGTTTCCGGCCGGTACCGGCAAGCGTGAGGCCGCTTAGTAGATTGGCGCAAACATCGAGTTCACGCGCGGACAGCGCAGTGCCGGCATCGTGCTCGAGCGATTCGCGCCAGCCAAGGATCGGAAAATCGCGCGGCATCGTGAGCTTGGCATGCACTTCAACCAGGCTTAGGAATAGCGGTGCCACGCGTATGAGCGCCTCGAGCTCAGTGTTCGCAAATCGTCCCGTACTTTTATAGCGGTAACAATAAATCAGCGTCGCCGTACCGTCCGCACGCGAATTCGACATGGTAAGTCGATCTTCGATGCCGACCTGATCGTAACATGCGGTCCGATAGCGAAGGTTGACCACTTCATCGCGAGTCCGGTAGCGGAATTGAACCGATTCGTTATTAATTTCTCGCGTGGCGATCGGCGCTTCTTGCGCAACATCATAGAATTGCATCTCACTCATATAGGAGAGTGCCGCGCGGGCCGCGTTCGAAGATGGTTCGCTGCTTGCCGTTGCAAGAAGGCGCAGATCCTTCCCGCCTGGTCGAACGAGTAGCGCGCAGTGATCTACCGTTGCGTAAATGTTCAAGGCCTCGAGTATGGTGCGCGCGCAGCCAGGCTTCCCGAGCGATCGCGCCAGCGATCCGATAGTGTCGATCGACATACGGCTATCGATGGAATGTGCACTTGCAGTCGAACTTGGCACGCGCCCCCGTCTCCCTTCAGCCCCATGCGCTAGCGGTGACCCTTGGCTGCGCGCCACCGCTGTGGTTGACCCAGCCTTAAGCAAATCATAATATATCATCTATCATAGGACAATGAATTACAAACGGGGCCGCCGAATTCCATACGTGGCTACCAACGATTATTCGCGCATTTTTTGTGAGCCAGTGGAAGCCCGTGGTTACAGGCCGTTGGGATGAATGAAGCGCCAAGGGCTGGCTTCGGGAGTCTTTATGCTCACCTCGATCAGGCGTGGCGTGCCGTCCGCTAGCGCACGTTCCAGAGCACCCCTGAACTCTTGCGGAGTGCTCACACGTTGCGCCCCGACGCCGAACGATTCCGCAAAGCGAACGAAATCGGGATTGGTCAACCTGGAGCCAATGTCGCGTCCGGCGAATTGCTCGGTCTGATCTCTCAAGACATTCCCGAACGCATTATTGTTGAATACCACGACAACCACTGCCAACCGATACTGAACCGCGGTAGCAAGTTCTTGAGCCGCGAACATGAACCCTCCGTCGCCCGTGATCGCGACTACCGGCCGGTCGGGGTGTGCGGCCTTTACGCCTAGAGCCGTCGGAAAGCCCGATCCGAGATTGCCTTGGTAGCCGGAACTTATGAACGTACGCGGCTGATAAACAGGAAAGCCATACCACGATGCGTAGCCCACCTGGCACATCTCATCCGTCACGATGCCGTCGCGTGGAAGCACCTCTCGCAGTACTTTCAAATAGGACATCTGAGGCTGAACCTCATTCTCGATGGCACGGGCAACTCGCCCTGCCGCGCCAATGATTTCGTCGCGCCGTCCAGCAGTACGCGAGAAGCCGCTTCGACTGATCGCAGCGATCATCGCCTCGACAGCCGGCCGCGCGTCGGCAACAATGCCGACATCCGGCGTGTTGCGGCGCATTTCGGCGGGGTCGATGTCGATGCGTATGACTTTTTGTCCCGACGGCGTGTAATTCCAGCGCCATCCTGGCACCTCCATCCGAGTGCCGATTCCGATGGCCAGGTCGGTTTGTTCCCATAGGCCAAAGGCCTCCGCGACCGTAAGGCCCAGTGGATGATCGTTGCTTACAATTCCCCGACCGGTGCGGAAGGCCACAACCGGTGCGTCCAGCATGTCGGCGAGCTCTCGGATAGGCGCCGCAGCTTCAATCGCCCCACTGCCGACGAAGATCATCGGCCTGCGCGCAGCTGCCACAAGTTTCGCCGCCCGCGCGATTTGATCGTCATCAACCGGCGGCGCCGGTAGAGGCAGCATCACACCAGCGTCCGCCACTGCCGACTTGACGTTAAAGGCCTCCCAAGGCATTTCCAAAGCCGCCGGCCCTCGGCGACCTGACAACATGTGTTGAAAGGCCTGCGCCACCTGACTTTGTGCCGTAGCCCCTCCAGCCGCGCGGTCGGCCCATTTCACGAACGTGCGCAGGGTTCGAAGCTGGTCTGGCATCTCGTGCAGATGACCGCGGCCGCGATCTAGAAACGGCGACGGAACCTGGCCCGTCAACAAGAGGACCGGCTCGTTTCCGCTGAATGCCGTGAGTAGGGCCGCACCGGCGTTGAGCACGCCGGGGCCGGGCACGACGGAAAATGCCGACGGTCGACCCGTTGAACGCGCATAACCGAAGGCCATGTAGCCGCAGGTCTGCTCATGACGAGCACCAATCACCTTGAGCCCGGGACCAGCCCTATGCAGCGCATCGAACAGGCCGTAGGTTTGAACCCCAGGTAGTCCAAACACCGTATCAATCCCGTGTTCGAGGAGCCCGGCCACCAAGGCATCGCCACCGCTCATGACTCGCGAAGCCTTGGTCATGCTCCCGCCCGCGGATGGAACAGATGTTTGCGCCAGTGCAGAACTTGCTTTCATCGGGATATCCTTTGCCGTAGATTTAAATGTCGAGAACGAGCATTGCGCTCTTGGCTCGTGACACGCAGATCATGATGGTCCGCCCTGCTGCGCGCTCGCTCCCCGAAAGCACATAGTCGCGATGATCCGGCTCGCCTTCGACCACACCGGTTTCGCAGGTACCGCACATTCCTTCGCGGCATGAACACGACAGCTCGTAGCCGTGCTCCTCGAGCACCTCGAGAATCGATTTGCTCTCGGGCACATGCAGGAGCGTTCCGCTGCGATTGAGCTTGATATCGAAACCGCTCGCCATCTCATGGGTGTCGGCCCCGGCGGCCGGAGAGAACCACTCGAAGTACGCGGGGTTGTCCGGATTGCGGCTCGCGAATTCGCCGACCGCTTTCATGACCGGCGCGGGACCACAACAGTAAACGGGCACGCCCGACCCGACGATGAAGGATGGGTCCGCGAAGTCGAACAGACGTCCGGCCTCGTCGTCGAAATGAAAATGCACTCGGTCCGCGCCGAATGACTCGAGTTCGTCACGAAATGCCGCGCATTCACGGCTGCGCGCCAGATACAGCAGCCGCCATTTCCAGCTTCGCGATTCACAGTGGCGTATCATCGATAGGATGGGTGTAATTCCGATACCGCCGGCGATGAACTGAAAGGTGTCGTGGCCGGCCTGTAAACAAAAATTGTTCCGCGGCTCGCTGACATCGATGACGTAACCGACGCACAATGTGGAATGCACACAGGACGACCCACCGCGGCTGGCGGCGGCTTTCGATACCGCGATCTCGTAGCGATCGACTTGGCCGCAATCGTTGATCAGCGAATATTGGCGCGTCAATCCGTTGGGCAAGAAGAGATCAACGTGCGCGCCCGCGGTAAACGCCGGAAGCACTTCGCCGTTCGGGCTGCGCAACACCAGTCGCACGATGTCCTTGGCTTCCTGCGTACGCTCAGCGATCAAAACCTGTATTTTTTTCATCACATCGCAGGCCGGGGACACCACGAGAATGAGGTCTTTTTCGCCGCGCTGCCGCGCGCTGACCTGCGCCCGCGCCGCCCAGTATGATTCGAGCTAACGGGAGGCCCCGGCACGAAGGTCGACGTTTTCCTCTTTGATCCGTTTCTCGATGACCCACCGCAGATGCGACAACGGAGCATCCGCGGCGATTGCCTTGAGCTTGAACGTCGGATCCGCGTCGAGCACCTTCTGCTGAGTCTCGATGATGACCTTATCCTCGTAAAACCCTTCCAGAATACTGTCGTGTAGTGAATGGGCAATCAGCTCGATGTCCTTTTTCTGGTTGTGCATGTACACCCAGAAGAAATGCGTGGTGCGATCGGTCTCCGGCGTCATCGCCTGGAAATTTCGGAACTCGATGATGCCCTCGCGGTTGCCCTCCCTCAGGCCGTTGCCGGCGGGCGAGAAACCGGACTCCAGATAAAAGAACCCGGGCACTTTCATCTCCATGGTGTTCCATCGATCCACCTTGACCATTTTCTTCTCGACCTTCCTGACGAAGGGAGGCAAATCGCTGTTCATATGCCATTTCGTCAACTTGAAGCCATCCTCGCGCTTCTCCAGCGGGCTCTGCTCGTGCTCTACCGCATAGCGTTCTGAACCCCCGAGGGTGTTCGTGTGCACGTAGGAAATATGATTGAAGTCGGCGAGGTTGTCCGCGATCAGCAGATAATTCGCATCGTAGTGCAGATAATCCGGCCGGCCGTGCCATTCGGGGTTCTTCAAGTAGGCGAAGTCTGGGATAATCGATTCGTCGGCCAACGCGAGGTCTCCCATCCAGATCCAGACCAGTCTTCCGGAGTCGACAACCCGATAGGTTTTAACCTTTAGATTCGGCGGAATGAATTCCTGTCCCGGAATCTGTACGCAGGCGCCCGTGCTATCGAACAGCAATCCGTGATACATGCAGCGGACGCAGTTACCCTCGAGGCGGCCCATCGAGAGCGGCGCGCCACGGTGACAGCAGCGGTCCTCGATGGCTACGACCTTGTCGTCCCGCCCTCTATATAGAAGCACCTTCTCGTTGAGTAGGGTGCGCCCGAGCAGAGCGTCGTCGATCAATTCGTGACTCCACGCTGCCACGTACCAGCTATTTTTCAAGAACATGCCATGCCTCCAAGAACAATTGCATTCGGCCGCGAAACCGCGGTCCCCTCGAATCTCTACGCGGCTTGAAGATCCATTACACCGATCGTGCATCCGCAAGCGAACTCGGGTATGGGTTCGTAACACCAGATTTCCCCGCGCCCACCGTTAGCCGCGCCTGCCGCTGCGATAAACGTGCGTATCTCGTAGCCGCCCTGCCCGCCGTCGCAATAGATCGCCTCGTCAGAATAATCAAGCAGTGCGGCACGATCGTTGCGGGCCCATCGATCGAGGAAGTCTCTATCCCAGGCTTCATTGATTTTTCCGGAATCGGGAGTACATGGCCAATGCGATATACCCCCGGTTGCGATCAATGCGACACGCTCCGGCATGTTTTCGCAAGCTTCGCGAATCGCTTGACCCAATGCATAGGAGCGATGAAGCGGTGTCATCGGCGGAGACTGACAATTGATGTTCACGGGTATGATGGGCAAATCATAGGACGGTGTCAGGTGGTGCAATGGCACCATGATTCCGTGATCGAACTTCCACTCCTCGCAGTAGCTGACATCGACGTGCTGCATCACGCCGTCGATCAACTTGCGTGACATGGCGGCATTTCCCGGCACTTGCCGGCGCGGGATGCGCAGCCAATCCGGATCTTCGATAGGCCCTTCATAGGACTGCGCCATGCCGATGGCATAGGACGGCATGTTATTCATGAAGAAATTGGCGAAATGTTCCGCTGCTACGATGATCAATACGTCGGGCGACGCGTTTTTCAATGCACTTCTCAACCGGGAATATCCCGCCAGTAGACGCGAGTACCGATCCGGGTCCGCGCGCTCGCTGCGTGCCGTAATGCCTGGCCCATGGCTGCAAACGCCGACGAAGGCGAGGCTCATCGCCGCTCTCCCACCCGGGCTTGCAGACCTGCAGGCACGGGGCCGTAGGCGGCGAGACTTTTTTGCAGCGCGTACAGACTCATTTGGCAATTGCCAATGCGGAAGCGAGCTCGGGTGGCAGGGCATAGGCGCGCACCGAATGCTCACGCGTGACTACCGCACGGACTGCCGGGCGACTCCATACCCGTGCCGCAAGGTTTCCGTACCGGAGACGAGGTGGAAGGTCGGCCTGAATTCGCTCATCGAAGCTCCACAGATAGAACACGAACAGATAGGTGTCGACCACCGAAAACTCTGAACCAAGTGCGAACGACGAGTCGCCCAGACGAGTTTCGACCTCGATCAGGAGTTTCCCCAGTTTCTTCTTTGCATGTTCGCGTACCGCGGCAATGGCCTGCGGATCGTCCCCGGCATAGGTCTGCGGCCGGAAGATCGATCGATAGGTGACGTGCACGGTGCTGGAGATCCAGTTCATCCATTCGTGAGCCTTCGCCCGCGCACGCGTACCCGGGCGCGGAATGAGTTCCCGTTCCGGTACGAGGTCCGCGATATACGTGAGGATGGCCTGGGATTCGGTGATCACGGTATCACCCGCACCCAGGGCCGGCACGACACCGCTCGGGTTGATTCTCAAGTACTTGGGTTCCACGTTCTCGCCGGCCCGGATGTCCACGGAAACCGCCTCGTAGGGCAGACCCGACTCCTCGAGTGCAATATGCGACGCGAGGGAGCACGCTTTAGGGCTGTAGTACAGCGTCAGCCGTGGCGGAAACACTTCTGTGAATGTGTGTTGCATGGGCCCTGTGTTTTATTCACGCACTATCTTGAACTCGCCCCCGAAGGGTTACTGCATCGCGATTCAGCGTCGGCACCCCGACTCGTCGATCCCGCCTCGTCGATTCTGCCTCGTCGATCCCCCAGACGAGCGCGGTGTGCCTAAGAATAGCGCCGTGCTATTCGGCCTGATGTCATCAACGATTGATGACATAGTTGGCGACGGTGCGCAGTCACACGAGCTGGTGACAGGGTTCGCCGCGGTGGTCCTTATACTCACCTGTCGAACCCATGTTGAACTGAAGGCCTTCCATCCAGAAGGCATTGGTTGACCGATGAGCCATCAAGACATTCGAACCGACGATGCCGGGGAGCTTGCGCTTCGCGAGCGTCTCGCACGCCACCAATTCTACATTTGCTTCACGGAGCGAGCGCGACGCGACGGGGATCCGATGAGTGATCTAAAGACCCGGATGAGCGATCACCTGGCGTGGATCGCTGGACTCGAGCAACGTGGCATCGCTTTCGCCGCCGGCCCATTTCGCGACAGGAACGATCCGTCCTATTGGAACGGTGACGGGATGTTCATTCTTCGAGCCGGCTCACGCGAGGAGGCCTCCTCCATCGCAGCCACTTGCCCATTTCATTCGAGCGGCATGCGTCACTATCGCATCGTCCCCTGGTGGATGAACGAGGGTTGCATCCAGCTCACCCTTCGCCTGACCGAGCGGAGGATCGATATTGGCTAAGCGCGGCTTCTGGTTGTGGTGCGTCGCTACCAGGAAGCCGCTCGAGCCAGGACGCATATCTTGCTTCGACACCGACATCCCCATCAATATTTAGGAGACGTAGACTATGTCGCTTTCCGGATCTTGGACCCTGACCATGCAGACCCCGATGGGGCTTGAGACCTTTACTTTTGTCGCCAAGGTGGAAGGTACTTCACTGACGGGCACCTTCGCCAAGGGTGCGGATGCGCCGATCGAGATTTCTGATGGCATCGTCGAGGGCTTGGCAGCGAGTTGGAAACTAACGGTCAAAAAACCCATGCCGATGACACTATCGTTTACCGCAACGCAAGACAGTAACAGCCTTTCGGGTATGGCGAAGCCCGGTGTCTTCCCAGCGGTGAAATTTTCAGGCGTGCGCATAACCTGAAGCCGGTACCGCGGGGTTTGCGCTTCCTACCCTCGAGAATGTATTATCATAGATGATATATTAACTGGGAGCGGCATGATGGAAACCAAAGACATGGTCAGAGACGACGATATCGTCCGCGCAACAGTCGCGCATATCAAACTCACGGCAGAGGATTACGCCGCCGTGAAGGAAGCCAGAAGGCGCAACCCCCTGCTGCACGTTGACCATTACGCTCTTGGCTGTCGCAACGCCGAAGAGACTCGGAAATTTTACGAGGATCTTCTCGGTTTGCCGCTCGTCAATGCATTGGTGCTGGACGATCCGTTCAGCAATGACGGAACCCAGTATTGCCATTTTTTCTTTGAGATGGCGAATGGCAACTTCCTGGCATTTTTCGACCATGACAAGGCCTTCAAACCCGACGACTTCAAGCCCAGGAGCGGCTGGCATCAGCATATTGCGTTGGAAGTGTCCGACGATGAAACGGTGCAGGCGTATCGAAGGAAGCTTACGGCTGCCGGTGTGGATTCGAACTACATCGATCATGGCATGTACCACTCGCTCTACTTCAACGACCCTAACGGAATAAACCTCGAAATCACCTATAAGACCCAGGGTACGGCCGAGCACGAGGTGAAGGCTCGCAAGGTCGCGCGCTCATTGCTCGATGCCTGGACCTCCAAACACGCTGGGACCTGACCAGCGGGAAAGGCCACTACTCTGTCAGAAGGGAACTAGAGCTTTTTTTCCACGGTAACGCCATAGGTTCGCGGCGGCTGATAGGCCGCCAGGCTGCCAATCGCCGACTCCAGTATGGCGTTTGCCACCGCCTCGTTGGTCAAATTCTTTCCCCACAGCGTGGCGATAAATTTATCGCCGGGCGCCGTCCACGATATCGCCGCGTTGACCATGCTGAATGCGGGCTGACGCAGTATGTTGTCGGGCGAGAAGATATAGCTGTCGCTGTAGCTGTAGGTGGCGTTCAAACCCAGCTGTCCGCCATTGGGTAGCGGGTAGCGATAGTCGGCGGATAAGGAGAAAGTCGCATCCGGTGTGAGGGGCAGACGATTGCCTTTAGCCGAAGCGAAGCTTGGGATGTTTCCGCCGGCCGGATTCGGAGTAAAGAAGATGGCGTTGGGGAAACTACTGTACCGATCGTGGATCCAGGAAACCCCGGCGGTCAAAGTCAGATCGTGTGTCACCATGGCTTCGAGATCCGAGTCCAAGCCATAGATTTTTGCGGCCGCACCGTTGTAGTAGCCAATGTTGCCCTGGACGAAATGACTGACCTGGATATTCTTGTAGTCGTAGTAGTACGCGGCCGTATTCAGACGCACCCGCCGATCCCACAAATCCGTCTTCAGACCGATCTCATAGGCATCCAACACTTCCGAGTTGTAGGGAGCGTCGGTTGGTACGCCGGCATTGTAACCACCGCTCTTGAAGCCGCGGTTGTACGACACGTAGCCCAGGACTTCTGTAGAGAAGCGGTGATCAAAGGAGAAGCGCCAAGTCGGTTTGGTAAAAGTCTTGGACTCATCAATCCGCCCAACCGGAACGAACGGATTGGGACTCAGTGGGTAAATCGGTATGTTGGGCACGCCGGGTATGCCGGTCGCCAACGCACCGATCTCGGAAGCCAGCAGAGTCCTGTGGTCGGAAGTGTAGCGCAGGCCGAACGTCAAATGATCCGCATTCGTAATGGCGAGTGCGGCTTGGCCATAAACGGCCCACGAACTGGTTCTCTCCTCGCCAAACACTGAGGTATTTGCAAGCGGCGGAACGAGAAAGAACGGCGGCAGGGGCGAGGGCACGAAGGGATAGACAAAGGGCGCGCCGAAGTTTGCCGTAATGGGATCATCCTTGGCATTGCCATGCATGTAAAATGCGCCGACAACCCATTGGAGCGGGTCGCTGTGCGTGGAGGTGAGCTGCAGCTCCTGCGTCAATTGGCGATCGTCCTCCGTGACGGGGTCGAGGGACTCGATGTTCGACGGTGTCCCGTCCCCGTCGAAGGCTAACACCTGTTGCGAACGGCGATAGGCGCTGATACTCGCAAAGTTGGCAAATCCAACCTCTTGGTCAATGCGCAGGCTGCCGCCGCCACCCTTGAACGCGTCCCGCGGCTGAGTGTTCGTATTGAGATCCCAGTTCCCGATCGCAGAAACCGGAGGAACGAATTGGGGCTGCGTTCCAGGAGCAACCTTGAAAGTAGTGTACTGCGATCCGGCGCTCTCTTCGTAGTCGGCAATGAACCGAACCGACGTGCCGTCGACCGGCGCCCATAGCCATTTCGATCTCACGGCCAAGTCGCGATCCATTTGATACACGTCTTTGCCGTTGAACAGATTGGTGCCATAGCCTTCGCCTTGATGGCCGGCGCTCAGGGCCAGATCCGCCGCGAGCTTGTCGCCGGCGATCGGACCCGTCACATACGCCTTCAAGACGGATATCTGGTAGTTTCCATAACCGAGGCTTGCATCGCCGGAGAACGTCGTTTGGGGATCCTTGGTCGAAATCTGAATCAATCCGCCGGTGGCGTTGCGGCCATAGAGCGTACCCTGCGGACCTTTCAAAACTTCGACCTGAGCAATATTGTTCAGCGTCAGCAGCGACGCATTTGAGGCGGCGAGGTAGACCCCATCGACGTAGACTGCAACGGGATTCTCGAGCCCTGCTCCAAAGGCGGTCGTCCCGATTCCACGAATGTGCGGCAGGAGGTTCCCGGCTTGATTGACCACAGTGAGCGACGGAGTGACCAAACCCAGATCCGTCGTGCTGTGAATGCCGGCTTGCGCCAGTTGATCGGCCGACAACACGCTCAACGCAATCGGAACATTCTGCAAATTCTCACTGCGCCGTTGTGCCGTGACGATCACTTCCATGAGCATGTCTCCGGAGGACTGCTGAGGCGCCGTGCTTGCCGCCTGTTGACCCCATGCCGCTGCTTGAAGCGCCAATGCCCCCACGGCAAACGACGTCAATGTGATTCTGCTCATGCCCCCCCTCCTATTTTTCGCATACTCGCGTTTGCCATGCGCCCGATCGGTCCGGCTGCGCCTTGGTCGCGGTTGCTTGCTTTATTTCCGGCTACTCGTAGTTGCCCTCTTGCCGTAGGAACAGCGCGGGTATGGCCGCCAGATCATTCCGCCTTGTCCCCTTAGCTCGGCGCTGAGTGTAAGGAGCGTATTGACGCATAGCTGTCACCATTTCGTGTGACCGCATGTGGCGAACGCGGCCCGGTTGTGCTGCGTGACGCGACTAACCTATGTCCCCATCAAAAAATCGCTCTATTCTGGACGCCAAATATAATGGCGTTTCCAACATCGGATAATGCCCCGAGTTCGCTATCGTTTCGATTGCTGCATGCGGATAAAGTCGGCCATAAATGAAACGAACCATATCGTCGGAAAGCCCCGCGTCGTGCTCTCCCGAAAGAACGAGCATTCGGGCGGTAAGCCGTCCCGCCTCATCTGAAAAATCATCTTCAATGAACGACCGCATATACTTCTTGAATGCATCGGGCAACGCTGTTTCCCGGGTATTCTTAACCAAATCGCGAATCCATCGTGCCGATATCCTATGGCTCACCGAACGACCGATGATGGCCGCCGCCGATGCATCCTCCTCACACGCCGAATCAAATAATGCGCGCGCTGGTAGATCAAATGGCAACGCGGAGGCTGGCACCGGCGTTACGGCGACAACCGATCGCACGCGCCCGCCGTTTCCTATCGCAAGCTTCTGTGCCGCCTTGCCGCCCATGGAATGGCCCAGCACATGAAAGTCTCTCCAGCCCAGATCATTTGCAACGCTAATTGCATCGTCCGCGATTTCCTTCACGGTATATACGCCCAAGATATCCTTCGATCTCCCGTACCCGCGAATATCGAAAGTGGCATAGGTGAATCGATGATTGTCTACATCTTTGAATAACTGCGAAAAGACTCGGTGGTCACCAAACCACCCGTGAAGAAACATGACTTTCACGGGGCCGTTGCCAGCAGTTACATGCGATATTCCGTCCAACGCCATAGCAGCCCACCCCCCGAGTATGGTCGGGCTGAGTCTAGCGAGCGTCCTGGGGGATTGCTGTCACCATCTCATGTGACTGCGTACAGCGCCCTACAAGGTACTGTGGGAATCGTAAATCAGGTGCACAGCACAGGGTCCCGAGTTCGTGCGCTGTCATTGCAGCAGCAGTCTCAATAGGTCGTTCTGGCTGCTGATCTGCAGTCGAAAATAGGCGCGCTTTCGATAAGTCAAAACGGTGTTCAGACTGACGCCGAGCTTCAGCGCAATGCGCTCAGAAGTGACGCCGGCAGCCATGAGCGCACAAACCTCTCGTTCCCGCTCCGATAGGCTCGGTTCGAGCTGGCCCAAGAGCGCCGCGAAATTGGATTCTCGCCATCGTTGCAGGGGCTCGAAATGCTTCCGTCCATGCCGCCATAGCAGCGGCATCAGCAGATTCACGGAATTGGCGATGGCATTGGTCTCTGCCGGCCGAAAATCGACTTCATTGTAGAAATTCAACCGGATCATGCCGTAAGGTCGAACCTCGCAGACGGAGATACGCGCTCGTACATTCGTGGCCGTGTAGCAATCACGCCGATAGTCCGCATAGCCGATATCATCGGCCGTGATCTCGATCATATGCTGCCCTGGCAGCCCCACCAACCTGCAATTACGTATCGGATCCATCTTCCAATATTGCTTCACGTAACGTTCGCCGGTTTGACGTGCAACCGCACTCGGCCCGGTGTTTTCGGCGAAAATCAACGCGGGACGATTGTGCTGATCGAAGGCAAAGGCGTTGATATGCATGCAACCGATTGAATCGTGAGACGCTTTGAACAGGCGGGCCGGAAAGCGCTCGTCCCCCACACCTTCGATCAATTGAGCAATGGCGCCATCAATGATCGTTGATGGGGTTGTAGGAGTGGAGACAGCGTGAATCCGCAGCATCTGCTTCTAATCCCATCTCAGCTGTGTGTACGCAGTGACGTACGGCTGTCGCAGCACACGATGAGCATGCCGGGCATTCTGGCGTCGCGCTCCGGCGACAACCATCTTGTCGAACAAGGTACCAGCCATATTATTTCTCCAGCCAGGTCGTATTGTCCCTAATACAACTGAAGCTGTCAATGACCGAGGAATGCGCGACGCTCCTCAGCGCCGAAGCCTTGTTCAGGGCGCGCGGCAGGTTTATCCTGCACGGCTCCATGATCGCTCGTGCCAGCAAGTCCACCGCGCCCCGTCAATCGGGGCGTTCCAAGATTGGGCTGACTGCGGACGGGCCGCGCGAGCAAGGTTTGGCCTCGCCTCTGGCGACGGCGCTTCATCACCAGATCTTTCTCATACTTCGTGATCGCATTCTCTCGGGAGTGTATCCGAGCGATACCTTAATGCCGAGTGAGGAAAAGCTGAGCCAGATGTTTCGTGTCTCGCGTGTCACGATCCGCGCCGCCCTTGCTACTTTAGCCGGGAACTCTCTCATCGAGCGCCGGCAGGGTATCGGAACGTTTGTCAGTGGACATATCGAGCCACCGTGGATTCACGCGCCGATGTCGGACCTGTTGGCGCACATTGCCGATGTCGGTCGTTCCACGCAGGTCAAGCTGCTCGAGCTTGCCTCGGTGAGAGGTTCACGTCACGTGAGATCGTTGTTCAACTGTGAGGCGGGTCAAATCTTCCAGCGCGCCGTGCGCCTGCGCTCCATGCACAAGCTTCCAATCTTCTACGTCGTCACCTACGTGCCGGAGGACATTGCGCGACGCTTCACGCGCAAGGAAATGAGCGGGCCCTCCCTATATCAGCTGCTGCGCACCGAAGGGTTCAACTTCAGGGCGGGTAAACAGACTGTAAGCGCCGCCCTTGCCGATCCGACCGTCGCCGATGCCCTCGACGTGGAGGTCGGCGCGCCACTACTACAAATCCGGCGAATTCATTTCGATGAGAGCATGCAGCCCTTCGAGTACATGGAGATGCTCGCTTCGCCCTCGAAATTCGAGCTCCAGATGACGCTCGGATCGGAAGATTTCCCCCTCTGATCGCGCGCTCGATGCGGCGGCGATGGCAGTTACGCCGTTGTCGGACCAGAACCCGTCACGATGCTCAGGACTTCTTCCGGGGGCTGGTCGAATTCATCTCCCCGCCAGGCGACATGCCCGTCCGGTCGGATCAGCGTCAGATTTTTTGGATAAAGATTCCGCACTGGATCGCCCGAATAGGAAACGACGCGAAGCGGAATGTTTCGCCGGGTGGCCGACTCCTGAAACGCGGCACACGATCCCATTTCGCCGCCCGAGTGAATGATCGTAAATCCGTCGCCGAAGAGATCAAGCGTCGAAAGACCCTCGCCTATCCACGCGTGGGGCGCCCGATGACCAGGACGCGATGTCTGGATATAGTCCACCATGGAATCCTCGGGAGGTTCCGACCCATCCGGAATGCAAATCGGTGAGCCTTCGTATTTGTATCCGAGCGCGCCGCCGATGGCATTGAATTCGCGGCGGAAGAAGCCGGTGAGCTTGTCCCCTATTTCGGTCCTGGCTTTGACGCCCGCGGGTGACTCTTCCAGCGTTGCATTTCCATACGCCTTGATCTCGTCGCCCATGACATGAAATTGCTTGTAAATGGCGCTTGCCATGGTCGAGATTCGCTGCGCCGCAGGCTTGCGTTCGACGTGGTAGCTGTCCAACAGCTTCGGGCCGCCCCATCCCCGAAGTACAGCCGCCAATTTCCATCCGAGATCGGCCGCATCCAGAATCCCGGTGTTCATCCCAAAGCCGCCCGCGGTGGGCATGGTGTGTGCGGCATCGCCGGCGATAAAAATTCGGCCGACGCGGAACTGCTCGGCCATGGTGACACGCGGTACCCAGTGAAGCACGTCCCCGACCATGTCGAACGGTATGTCCTCGCCAATGCTATATCGGATGGCATCCAGAACCCTGTCCGCGGTCGCCTTGGTAGGCTCGACATACAACATCATGCGGTAGAGTTCTTTACCATCCATCGGAAGTAATGAAAATGACATGCCCTGCGGCGTAATGATGGTGTAACGTCCCGCTTCGACTCGTCCATTCCGCTTAGCCAGTGCCGGGCTTCTGAACACTCCGTCGGCGGCAAATCCAATCGGGCCCGCCTTTTCACGTTGTAGACCTAGAGCTTTCCGAGTGAAGCTTCGCCCTCCGTCGCACGCCACCATGAATCTCGCCTTGATTGAATACTGAGTGTCATTCTCGAGATCCTCGATCAGGGCGGTCACATGGTCATCGGCTTGCACAAAGGACACTAGCCTATGCAAAAATCTCAGATCTACGGAGGTCTGTGCCTTCGCAAATTTATGCAGAATGGGATTGAACCAATTCTGCGGACAGCGCTGCGCGAAGACCGGACTTTGCGCGGGCGGAGTCATCTCGCTGATCGAAGGCCACGCAAGGCGGCCCAATTCATAACCGCCGATCTTCGTGGTGTAGACCACGTCTTGCAAATGCTCCGCAGGCCAACCGCAGTTTCGCAAGGCGTCCACCAGACCCCATCGCCTGGCGAGTTCCATCGTTCGAATATTTACCGCATGCAGCCGCGGGTCCCGGACGGAACCATCGGTCGCTTCCACCACAGTACATTTGATTCCGCGCTGCCCCAGATCACCCGCCAAGCAAGCGCCCACCGGACCCGCGCCGACAACCAAAACCTCAGTCACCGTGGAAGCAGTACTCTCATCATTTTTCACACTAATCTCGCAGGTTTCACATGGATATAAGGCGGCGGACATCACCCAGCGGAGCGGTCAATTGCATTGCCCCATGAAACGGGATGGTTGGCGCACGCCGCCGGTCGCGCTTCTTGTAATTAGCCCGCCTCGAGCATGCGGTGCGGATCAATGACGAATTTCTTCGCCGCACCCGCGTCGAAGTCCGCGTAGCCCTTGGGGGCGTCGTCCAGCGAAATCACTTGTACGCCAACCGCTCGTGCAATCTTGATTCGATCCCACAAAATTGCCTGCATCAGATAGCGGTTGTATTTCAATACCGGAGTCTGGCCCGTATGGAAGCTATGGGATTTCGCCCAACCCAGCCCGAGCCGAATACTCAGCGAGCCGCGCTTGGATGCGTCATCCACCGCCCCCGGATCGTCGGTGACATACAAACCGGGAATGCCGATCTTGCCCGCCGCACGGGTAATTTCCATGAGCGAGTTGAGCACCGTCGCAGGCGCCTCAACCCGTGAACCGCTGTGACCATGGCCGCGCGCCTCGAATCCGACAGCATCGATGGCACAGTCCACTTCCGGTACACCGAGAATCTGTGCGATCTGTTCACTCAGTGCCGCATCCTTTGACAAATCGACAGTCTGAAAGCCGACTGAGCGCGCGTGCTGCAGCCGTTTCGGGTTGACATCGCCCACGATCACCACCGCAGCACCCAACAGTTGTGCTGAAGCCGCGGCCGCAAGACCGACGGGGCCCGCACCCGCCACATAAACCGTGGTTCCGGGACCCACGCCCGCGCTAACCGCGCCGTGATATCCGGTTGGCAAAATGTCCGATAAGCAGGTCAGATCCGCGATCTTCTCGAGCGCCTGTGCCTTGTCGGGAAATTTCAGCAGATTGAAATCGGCATACGGCACCATCACATATTCAGCCTGGCCGCCGATCCATCCGCCCATGTCGACGTAGCCATACGCGCCACCCGCGCGCGCAGGATTCACGTTCAGGCAGACACCCGTATGCTGCTCCTTGCAGGTACGGCAACGACCGCATGCTACGTTAAACGGCACGGACACGAGGTCGCCTTTATTCAACGTTTCCACGTCGCCGCCCACCTCGAGCACTTCGCCGGTAATTTCATGGCCCAACACCAAGCCGGCCGGTGCCGTGGTTCGTCCACGCACCATATGCTGGTCGGATCCGCAGATGTTGGTGGAAACCACCTTGAGGATCACACCATGCCCTATGCTCCGGCCTTGAGGATTTTTTAGTTGCGGAAAATCGATGGATTGTACTTCGACGGTCCCGGGCTTGATGTACACGACACCACGATTGCTCGACATGGAATACTCCTCTGTATTAGTTGATCTGAGGGATCCCCACTAAGAGCTGACCGCCTCGGTGGTTGAAGCTTGGGTCGAAGTCGAGGCTTCTCGCTGCTCCTCGGCAATCATCTTGTCGAGCGCGCGGCGCGCCGCCACCGGCCCGACGTCCGCCTGCAGAAGCGCCGGCTTCAGGGACCAGAACTCGCGATCGCCCATCGCTTCCTGCACGGCATTCAACATCACCTCATCCTCGTGGACGAAGAGCTGCTCGGTCCCAGAAAGGATCGCCGCATCCAGATTCAGGTCATCGCGCGCGAAGGCGCGGCAGTTGGTCCAGAAATAATGGGTGGTGGTCTCGGTTTCCGGCGTGAGGAAATGAGTATTCTTGGCTTCCAAACCCGCCTCGCGCGGCTGACCGTGCATAGTGATGCCGACGTGATTCAGAATCAGCGAGGGCGCATTCCACCGAGCGTCCGCCCAATGGTCCATGTGCTCGGTCAGCTCGCCCAAGCCCGCTGCCGACCACATCACCGCGAACAGAGGGGGCGGCGCGCCGTTCACTCCCAGGCGGTTCGCCCAGATGGCCCCGCCGGGCTCCCGGGTCACTTCCGTCTTGCCTTTTGACAGCATCTCGCAATAAATGGAGGTGGGATGCACCATCCTCACATGCGCAATATCCAGTAGATTATCCGTGACGTACCGATAATTGGCACGGACCTTGAGCAGGCCTCGCACGGGATGCCATTCCGGCGTGTCGAGGAACGGGTAGTCGGGAATCAGCGAGGCGTCCGCCTTGCTCGGATCGCCCATCCAGATCCAGGCGGCCTTCCAGCGTTCGACCACCGGGAACATCGTCAGCTTGGTTCCCGCCGGCACCCGGCCCTCGCCATCCGGATTGAAAACGCATTTCCCCTGCGTATTGAAACGCAGCCCATGATAGGCACACTCCAGCAGCGTCCCATCGATCACACGGCCCCGATCCAATGGCGCGAAGCGATGCGGACACAGATTGCGGGCAGCCACAATCTGGCCCTGCGCGTCCCGAAAGAACACCACCTTCTCATTCAATATCGTGCGGCTGAACAACTTCTCCGTGATCTCATCGGACCACCCTGCCACATACCAAGTATTGCGCAAATACGCCATATCGCCTCCTCAGAGTCTATTCGTGAACGACGCCGCTTCGCGGTCTCACCGCACCCCCCTCTCGAGGACAGGCGTCAACCCGCATCGGCGGTTGCGTTTTCGGCCCTCATCAGCTCATCCATTCGACGCCTCACCTTGGTCAAACCCAAATCCTCGGCAATGAGAGAGGGCTTCATCCCCCAAAAATCCCGGCTGCCGGACTCCGCCTGAATAGCCGCCAACATAGGCTCGTCTTCCTGGCTGAATGCATAGGCCGCACCGAACTTCATCTGCTCGTCGAGCTCGGAATTGTTGAGCTGAAAGGTGCGGCAAATGCCCCAAAAATAATGAGTGGTTTCTTGCGTCTCCGGCGTCATCAAATGAAAATTGAACGTCACAATCCCTCGTTCTCGCGGTTGCCCCACCGGGGTGATGCCGGTTTCCTGCAAGACGGTCGCGCCGGGTTTCCAACCGATGCTCACCCAATGATCCATTGGACCCGGAGCGGCTCCATCATGTTCCGCCATCCATATCTGGGTCCAAATCGCCCCAGGCAGACCCGGCGGACAGGTCATGTAGCTCCAAATCGTGTCGCCCTCCAAAGGCTTTACGTGCGGCGTGGCGCGTAGAAACGATTCGCAACCGAGCGTGTGCTCATGCACCGTACTGACGTGAGCGTTGTCCATTACGTTATCGGTGATATAGCGATAGTTCGCACGCACATGCAGATATCCTGTCACCGGCGCGTAGCGGCCGGGATCTTCCAGGTAACTCAGGTCCGGAAGTTGGGCGGGATCCGCTCGAGTGGCATCGCCCGGCCATATCCACAACAGTCCGTGGCGCTCGGCAAGTGCGTAGGTCTTGAGACGGGCTGCCGCCGGCACGACCTGATTGCCATTGGGGTTGAACACACACTTTCCCGAGGGCTCGTAGCGAAGTCCGTGGTATGGACAAGACACCGTATCGCCCTCGAGTTTCCCCAGGTGCAATGGCGCAAACCGGTGTGCACAGCGATTCGACATGGCCACCGCCGCCCCATCCTCTTTGCGATAGAACAAAATCGATTCTTCCATGATTACGCGCTTCAATAGCTGACGACCGACTTCGTGCGACCATGCCGCCACATACCAAGCGTTCTTCAAATAAGCGCTCATCTATAAGATCCCCCTCCAACCATTCCAGCCTTTACCTCGAGCAAGAGCTCCGCGTTGGATCAGTGAGCCGAGGAAGGCGGTGGAAATTCAAATGGGTTGCGGCCCGCCAGCACCTTGCGTTTCCCTTCGCTGGTAATTTGCAGATATTTCTCCGCAAATTCGGGCGTCAGGAGTTCGAACATCATGGTGTTCTCTATCCAAACTTCAATCACCGGGAACTGCGCGCGATCGTGGCGGCGGCAAAGCCAATCTTCGTGCGCCATGATATTGAATATTTCCTCGGGCGAGCGCTGGACGCTGAGTGCGAAATGAGTCGAAACGTAGGGTGGATCTCGCGGTTGTCGCTGCATTATTCCCCATCCCTCCTCTACGGCTCCTGGATGCAGTTCCGTTCCGGCGGGATACACTTCGATTGCCGTTCCATGATCATCCAGTTGCATTGCCATATAGGCACCTTCGGACACCGGAAAGGGGCAGGAATATCCTCCCATCAATTGCGCGAGAACCTTTGCCACATGCTGCGGATTTTTAACCGCTATCGAAAGATGATGAATCATAACGCCTCTCATTGAACGCTTGATGCGTCGGTGGGCATGAACTCATGCCTCACATACCTATGTGTTTGTGTCCAGCGGAACATGACAAGGACGATGATAGTAAGGCATCGGCAAAAGCACGCCGTCACATGTCCTTGTGACAAGAATTGGCGCTCGTTCCACCGCGAATACTGACAGCATGTCTCTCAACACCATCGACTCCCGCGGGACCGAACGCGGGACCGAACGCGATTCTATTGACGGAATTCCCATAATGATACATCATAAATCATATATTATATGAATTTGCCGCGCGAACACAATGACGGCTGGCGAGATTAAGGGGGAGACGATGAATAGGTTCGAATTGCTCATGGCTGTGACCATTGTTGGATTTTCCTGGCAATCGCCGGTATTGGCACAGAGTGAGCCGCAATTATCCAATGGCGAGCCGCTTGGGGCTCTCACTGAAATCGTGGTCACCGCTCAGAAGCGCAGTGAAAATCTACAAGTGGTACCCATTGCCATCACCGCGTTATCCGGCGCTGAATTGGCATCGGCCGGCGTAGGGTCGACCACCGATCTCGCTCTCGTCACGCCGGGATTGACGGTGGTCAATATCGCCGGAATCGTATTGCCGCACATTCGCGGAATTGGAACCACCGCCTACGGCGCAGGATTGGAGAATTCGGTCTCGACCTACATTGATGGTGTGTATATCGCTTCCGGGTCGGCGTCTTTATTGTCTCTCAATAATGTGGCGCAGATCGAGGTTCTCAAAGGACCTCAAGGCACTCTATTCGGGCGCAATGCGACCGGCGGACTCATGCAGATCATCACCAAGGACCCCCAATCGAACTTCAATGGCGAAGCAACCCTCGGGTATGGGAACTTTCAGACCGTTCAAGGCAATTTCTATGTGACCGGTCCGGTAGTACCGACCTTGGACGCCGATCTCGCCGTACACGCATCAACGCAAGGCGAAGGCTACGGTACCAATCTGTTCAATGGCAAAGACGTGTACCGAACGGACCGCGATATTGCACTTCGCTCCAAGTGGCGGTGGACTCCGGGTGAAGAGACCGACATGACGATTTCCGTCGACTACGAGGAACTCGGTGGTACACAGAACACCACTTTCCAGAACGCACCGGGAACTTTGCCCATTTTTGGCAAGCCGCGCCCCACAACCACCTGGGATATTGATTCCGATTTCCAACCTTCCGACTCATTCAAAGGCGGGGGTGCCGGCATCCGGCTCGTGCAGTACGTAGGCATCGGCAAGATTGCGAGTATCACGGCGTACCGGCGTTCGCAGGACTTTACGGCATTCGACGCGGATGGGTTGCCCGTGCCAATCCAGACCATCCCCGGGGTGCGAATAGACGATCGGCAGTTTACGCAGGAACTGCAATTGAGTTCCCAGGATACCGGCCGCGTCGAATGGGTTGCCGGTGCATTTTTCCTGCATGGCGATAGCAAGTACGACCCCAGCGAAGTCATTTTGGGGGGACCACTGATCAGTCCCGTTTTCCCGCTCGATAAGATCTATATTTATGGCGACCAGACCACCGATGCCTGGGCTGTGTACGGTCAGGGAACACTCACGATAACCGACGCGGATCGCTTGACCGTAGGCCTGCGATATTCGGATGAGCGCAAGCGTCTCACCGCGACGGAGCCCGGCGAACTCGTCGGCGGGATACCGATTCAACTGATTAGTCCGCCGATCGACACCCGCAAGACCTTCACTCGCCCCACCTGGCGCGTGGCCTTCGATCATCGATTCTCATCGTCGGTCATGGGTTACCTGTCCTACAATCGCGGCTTCAAGAGCGGCGGCTTCAACCCCGGTGTGCCGACCGACCCCGCGTATGCTCCGGAGGTCCTCACCGCTTACGAGACCGGCCTCAAGGTGGACCTATTGGATCATCGCCTGCGTCTCAACTCCGCTGCTTACTACTATGATTACAAGAATATTCAGGTCGCCCACTACGTATTGGGCCAAATCGGCTATTACAACGGCGCTGCCGCTGAGGTGTACGGCCTGGACTCGGACCTCGAGGCCGTCGTCGCGCCGGGACTGACATTGGCGGCGGGCATATCCTTGATACACGATCGATTCACCAATTTTCCAAATGCGGTGATCGACACCCAGATCCCGACGGGTGGGGTCGACATTACCACCGGATCGGCCAATGGTAATCGCCTTCCACTGACGCCCAACGGCACTTTTAATCTCTCTGCCGACTATCGTCATCTCCTTGCAGATGGGGAGGCCGGTATCAACGTGAGCTACGGGCACAGTAGTGGTTATTTTTTCCAGCCGGACAACCGAATGGAACAACCCGCCTTCAATCTGGTCAACGCTATGGTCTCCTGGTCCAGGCAGGGCGAGCGCTTGAAAATATCGCTCTGGGGTAAGAATCTGACGAACGAGGTGATCGCAAACGCACTTCTTCCGTCGGCGATTGGTAGCTTGGCGGCCTATCGCCCGCCGCGCACATTTGGCGTTTTGGTCGGAACGAAATTCTAAACTTGCAATTGGAGATGAGCATGTCCTTCTTGAAGAACGCGTGGTACGCAGCGGCTTGGTCGGAGGAAGTGGGTCGCAACCTCCTGCGCCGGGTGATCATGGATCAGGCAATTCTGTTTTACCGCAAGGAGGACGGGACGGCGGTGGCATTGACGAATCGTTGCGCGCACCGGTTCGCGCCACTGCACCTGGGAAAACTCGAGGGCGATACGGTGTCTTGTCCGTATCATGGCCTTCGCTACGATGCTTCGGGAAAGTGCGTGTTCAACCCCAACGGAAATCAAATCGTCCCGACGGGTGCGAGACTGGGGACGTATCCGCTCGTCGAGCGGTACGGCGTTCTGTGGATATGGACGGGGGACGCCAGCCGGGCCGACGCGGCGGCCATCCCGGATCTGGGGTATCTAAACGAACCTACGCGCTATCGACCGGTGAAGGGGTTCATCGAGGTGCGTGCGAACTATCGGTACATCATCGATAACTTGATGGACGGAGCCCATGTAGGCACGGTGCATCATGACACGCTCGCGTGCGAATCGTTTACCCGCGCGAAGGCTGAGGTACAGGTGGAGGGCGACACCATCTGGTCCAGGCTGATATGTCCCCCGGGTCATCCCGGCGCGATATGGGAGCAGATCTGGACCACCGAGCGCGGACCGGTGCCCGGGCCGATGGATCATTGGGCGGATTCCGGTTGGAGTCCCGGCGCGGCGGTAAGGCAAGTAACCGGAATTACGCCGGTGGGACAGCCTCGAGAGCAAGGTATCACCACGCTGAACTGCCATCTGCTGACGCCGGAGACCGAGCAGACGACGCATTATTTCTGGGCGATCTGCCGCGATTTCCAAATGGACAATGCCACGCTCGACGAGCAAATGAAGATCGGGGCGACCTACGCGTTCGTCGAGCAGGACGAGCGCATGCTGTCCGCGATTCAGGAGACTGTCGGCAATCAGGATTTCTGGGGGCTGAAACCCTGTCTGATGGCCGATGATATCGGAGCGGTCCGGGTGAGGCGTCAGATGGACCAACTGTTGAAGGCCGAAAGCGACGTCCAGTCTTGACTGAACCATGCAATCATATATCATCGATGAATGGAGACCGTTCTTCCGCTAGAAAACACGGCCAGCCCCGTTGGACCGATGCCGATACCCGATCTGGCTCTCGACCGAAAGTCGCTCAGAGCACTCATGCGTCGCAGTAATGCAGTGCCGTTGCGCCGACTTGCCCTGGGTCTAATCGCCCTGGGGTTCTTCGGGTATCTCTATACCAGCGCCATCGGCAGTCGTTGGTTCTTGCCGGCACTATTTCTCTTTGGCAGCACCCTATCGCTGACTGTGTACTCGCTTTCGCATGAATGCTCGCACGGTACGGTGTTCCGCAGTCACTGGTTGAATGAGACGATCTTCTGGCTGACGTCGCTGCTGTTCGGGCAAGAGGTTCTATATCGCCGATACTCTCACGCGGCCCACCACACTCATACCATGTTCGTTGGCTACGATGCACAGTTACCTTTCCCGCAACCGGCCAAATTGAAGGCTTACCTCTTGTGGTATACGGGCATCATTTATCATAGCCAGTTCTTACGGATCCTCTTTTTGCACAGCCTGGGCCGATTCAGCGACAAGACCCGGAGCTTTACTCCGCCCGAAGAATTGCCGCGGATGATTCGCAACACCCGTCTCTTTGTCGTGATTTACGGCGCCGCGGCGGTGGTGTCCTGGTACTTCAGTACCAGCGTTCTGTTGTGGATTTGGTTGCTTCCGAAGCTTGCCGGGGATCCCGTCATGCTGGCGTACGCAGGCTCCCAGCACTTCGAGAAGGAAGAGAATACGACCGATTTGCGTCGATCCACACGCTCGCTTCGACCCAACTGGCTGGTCGATTTGTTCTATTGGAACATGTCATTTCATATTGAGCATCATCTTTATCCCACCGTGCCGTTCTTCGCATTGCCGAAGCTCAATGCGTTGCTCAGGGATCACCTTCCGGAACCCATGGGCATCTTGTCCGCGACGGGTAACATTTTCCATCAATGGTGGGTGCGCACCTGTAGACAGCAAGTCGCCGACTGAGGCATTGTCCATGGAAACAACTAACGACTGGATTCGCGTTTGCACCACCACGGATATCGATAGCGAAGACGTACTGCGCTTCGATTTCGCCGGTCGCGCCTACGCCATCTTCAATGCCAAGAGCGGTTTTTACGCCACTGCGGATTTATGTACGCACGGCGGTGCGCATCTTTCCGACGGCTTGGTGATGGGCGACATCATCGAGTGCCCGTTGCATCAGGGGAGATTCCACATCCCGACCGGACAAGCCAAGAGCCCACCCGCTTGCAGAAAATTGCGGACTTATCCGATTCGAATCGAGGGCAACGAGCTATATATGTCGATTGATCCGCAGGATGGTAAGCATGAGTCCTAAGTTCGACATGACCGTCGGCGGCAAGCGAGTCGCCGCCGAGCAATACGCGCCAATCCGCAATCCCTCCACGGGCGAGGTCGTCGGCCATGCTGCCGTGGGCGATATCCGCCACCTAGAT